>Ga0075464_10000281_pt1 | contig 22314 bp, 26 predicted proteins | sample DEB19_08_DNA_5_FD_75068 | JGI IMG/M metagenome (GOLD analysis project Ga0075464, IMG submission 75068) | Aqueous microbial communities from the Delaware River and Bay under freshwater to marine salinity gradient to study organic matter... | ecosystem: Environmental > Aquatic > Marine > Coastal ...
AGCACGTATGGAGCGAGAAGCGGATGAAGTTCCTCAAAACGCTCTAGTATGGAATTGTTCGAACACCAACGGACAGGCATCGCGTTCCTCAAAAAAGTGAAGAAGGCAATCCTTGCGGACGAGATGGGACTCGGAAAAACCCGGCAGGCGATCATCGCCGCCGGGGAGGAATCGAAAGGCGGGGTGTTGGTCGTCTGTCCGGCATCACTCAAAATCAACTGGCTACGTGAAATCAAAGCCGTCTATCCGACGGACGACATTCACATCCTTACGACGACGGAACTCGATCCGGACCCGGGGGAGGGATGGTGGATCGTGAACTATGACATTTTGGAAAAGAAGCTAGAGTACATCGAGCAGCTGATCGGGGCGGGGGTCAAGACTCTCGTCCTCGACGAAGCGCATTACATCAAAGGCAAGAGCATCAGGGCGACCGTCATCGTCGGGGGGAAGATCAAAAAGAAAAGCGACAAAACGCAAATGATGTTCGACGGCATCGCAAAAAAGATGGAGCGGGTCTATTGCCTCACAGGCACGCCGCTCATGAACCGGCCGATCGAACTGTTCAACCTCCTCAAAGCGATAGGACACGACCTCGGACGCGTGCGGAGTTATTTCGCAAAACGATACTGCGGGGCATTCCTCAAAACCATCATCCGGCGTTCACCGTTCCCGCCGATCCGATACCTGGACGAGAGCGGGGCAACGAACCTACCGGAGTTGCGGAGACAGATCGAGGGAGTGATGTTGCGTCGCAAGAAAAAGGACGTGCTCGACCTTCCGGCGAAGATCGTTTCCATCATGGAGTGCGAACTCTCGCATGAATGGCAGAAGACATACGACAGCGCGTGGGACGACTACATGCGGTTCCTTGCGGAAAATCCGGAGGAAGGTCGCGACGTCGAGGGCATCCTCATGGCGCGACACTTGGTCGAGATCACGAAACTCAAGCAGGTGTGCTCGCGTTCCAAGATGGCTCGGATGGTCGCCGACATCCGGAACGCCGTCGAGCAGGGACAGAAGGTGATCGTCTTCTCGCAGTACACCGAAACCATCCGGCAAATCAACGACGCGATCAAAGAGAAAGTCACAGGTGCAGATCCGATATTTGCGGTTACGCTCACGGGGTCTGATGACATGGACGCGCGACAGAAGGCCGTCGACAGTTTCCAAAACGAAGAAACGATCAAGGTGTTCATCGCGAACATCAAAGCCGGCGGCGTGGGGCTCACGCTCACGGAAGCCTCGATCGTCATGTTCGCGGATATGGAATGGTCGCCGGAGATCCACGCGCAAGCGGAAGACCGCGCACACCGCATCGGCCAGGAAGGTACGGTCAACGTCTACTACTACATCGCGATGGGGACGATAGAGGAAGACATCGTGGAAATCCTGAACGCAAAGAAAGACGTCATGAACCAGATCCTAGAGGGCAAGACGACAGGTAAAAAAGCGGAATCCATGCAGGAGGCATTTCTGAAGATGATCGCGGAAAAAGTTACCAACAGGGAATCCTAGACGGAATAATAGTAATCATTTATAATTATGGACATGGACAAGGAACTCAAAAAGGCAATCGAAAAGGTGAAGGGTCGCCTGTGGAGTTGGAACTATCGCGTCAAGGACGTGACCAAAATCCCGGGGATGAAATATCACCTGATCGTGAACGGGGCACATAGAGTCTACGTCCGGACGGCAAAGTCGCCGGAAAAGATAGAGATCAAAGCCGACGGTTCACCGGTGTATGAGGACGAGTGCGACGTGGTCGCATGCGTCGAAGGCAAGGCAGTGGTCTACATGAAGTCGGGGGACGTGAAAACGAGCACGACGCGGGCGTACGAAGTGATGGACCTTCACAATTGAGACAGGCGGGCGGGTGCTCGCCGTGGGGATGGTGAACCGAAACAAGCCACGTAGCTGATAGATCGGACCTCCTCGGCGGTCACCCGCAACAAAGGTCGAATGACAGTTTTTATTCTCACTCAAAACATCATGAAAAAAGAAACCAAGAACGCTCCCGTCGAGGAGCCGAAGAATGAAATCGAAGTCGTACGGCAATCCGTGTCACGGATGAAAACGATGATCGACGCATCGCCGGTCACAACGGACGAGGAGCTCGGGACAGTTGCCGAAAAGATCAAGAACGTGAAGACGCTTGCGAAAGCGATCAAAGAGAAAAAGGACAAGTTCGTGGCTCCCGCAAAAGCTATTGTCGAAGAAGCCAAGGCCACGTTTGATCCGCTCATCAAGGAGTGTGACAACGCGGAGATCATCCTGAAGGAGCGAGCGCAAAAGTACATGCTCGCGAAAGAGGAAAAGGATCGTCTCGAACGAGACAAGATCGCGGCGCGTGTCGAGAAAGGAACGATGAAGGCCGAGACGGCCGTCGCGAAGATGGAAGCCATGCCGGAAGTCCAAAACACGGTCAGAACAGATACCGGAGCAGGACTACGCATGGCAAAACGAAAGGTCGCAAAGATCACGGACGCTTCAATCATCCCGGACGAGTTTTGGATCGTGGACGAAGTACGCGTACGGCGTGAAGCGCTGGAGCGTGACAAGTACGGAAAGGACCCGATCCCTGGAGTCGTTATCGAGGAAGTGGCAAACCTCTCAAGCGTATGACACAAGAACCAACGATCGTCCCAATCGAGGACGAGAACCCGGAGAAACCAATCGTAGGCATCGACGACAAGAAAAGTCTCGCGACGGTGCCGAAGAACATCAAACTGCAACTATCGACGACAAAGAAAATGACGGACGACCAGATCATGGCCATCCGGTCGAGAACGCCGGGGCAGTTCATCAAGACGTTCGCAGGGCGTGGAGGTAAACAACTCTCGTACATTCCGGTGGCACTCTACGTACGCAAGCTCAATTTCGTATTCGGATACGGGGCATGGTCGTTCGAGATCACCAAGTCCGAAGTGATGGAGGGGCAAGCGGTCGTTCAGGGGTTACTCATCGTGCCGGAGATTGGACTACGCATCGCGCAGTTCGGCGGTCATCCGGTCGCACGCAGCAAGGAAACGAAGGAGGCCGTCGACATCGGGGACACGTTCAAGGCCGCCGCGAGCGACTGTCTCAAAAAGTGTTGCTCGATGATCGGGATGTTCGCAGACCTGTACTCGCCGTCCGACTTCGTGGAGTTGGAACCGCCGAAGGAGGCGAGCGCCGACGAAAAGGAAATGCAGAACATGAAGCGGATCATCGAAAAGAGCGACGCGAAGGGGATCAAAAAATCCGTGGATGGCGTGAAGAAGTCCAAAAAGTATTCCAAGGAACAAAAGAAAACGATCCTCGGATGGATGGATAAGCGCATGAGTGCGTTGCCGGACGGGGAGCCGGTGAGCTGATATGCGACCGCGCGCATACCTCTCATGGTCGAGCCTCGACCTGTTCGAACGCAGCAAAGAACGATGGATCGAGCTTTACCTCAAAGGGAACGAGATCCGATGGAACGAACGCGGGCAGGCCGGTATCGACCTCGGACGAAAGATGGCGGGGGCGCTCGAGCATGACGAGCTCACGGGAGACGTCGAGCTGGATCTCACGATCGGCAACATGCCAAAGTTCGAGGTGATGGAGATGGATGTGCGCGGCGAGTTGAAGCGAGGGAGGGGGGAAGATCCGATCCCCCTTCTCTCGAAACTCGACAGCGCGAAGCGTGACCTATCGGGATTCAAGGAATACAAGCAGGGGGTGAACCCTTGGACCAGGGCCAAAGTGGATAGAGCCGGACAGATCACGTTCTACGCCACGAATATCTACTGCCTCACGGGAAAGATCCCGGACGACATCGAGCTCGTATGGGTTCCGACGGAGCGCGGGATGGATGGGAGCAACAGGGTGATCGGAGACATCGTGCGGTTCAAGACCCGACGCACGATGGCGGACGTCCTCGGCATGATGGTACGCATGCGGAAATGCTGGGACGAACAAGAGCGGGTCTGTAATGCGGAATTGCTATGACGAAAGAACCGAAACTGCGGACGTGTACGAAATGCAAAGGTAAGGCATTGCCGGCGACCATGTTCTCGGATACTCGCGAGACGGTGTGCGTGCCATGCAAACGAGCGGCCAAAAAACAAAAGTGATATGGCCTACGAAAAAACCGTTTGCCACGAGTGCGGACAGACCACCGATTACCTGATGAACCTCGACAAAGGATCGGCGATGATCGTCGTCGCGATCTACCAGGCGCAAAAGCGTTTGGATAAGTCACGAGTCCATTTGGTCAAAGAGATGGCGTGTACGTCGCCGGCCGAATACGGGGGGTACTACGGGATGGTGAAGGCGGGGTACCTCACAATGCGAATGATCGGGAACGCAACGAAGCCGGCCAATTTCGGACTGATCTCAAATGCCGATAATTCCGGAAGGTATAACGTGACCGAAGAAGGGATCGAATTCTTGCGGGGGAATCCGGTAGACAAGTCCATCATCATCGACAAGTCGACGCATCGCAAAAAGGGCGATTACGAATTGAGCCGGAAGACCACCATCAAAAAGCTCATGCGGGCAATCGAGGTGTTTTGGGAAGTCGAGGGAGTCCCGACGGTATGACGACAGAACAGATCGTGCAGGCCGCACGGAGGAATGGAGGCAGGAGGTTCGTCGTTTCGTGGAGGTATCGGGACAACGGGATCATGAACCAATGCAAGTCGCTCGTGCATGCCGGAGTCATGAAGGAGGTATGGGAAGGGCCCGGATCAAACACGTTCATCCTCCAAAGCGACGAAGTGGTCGAGAGATGGGTCGCGAAGCGGGAGGCGTTGAAGGAACGCAGAAAAACGCATCCGAACAAGATCACGCAATACGTGAAGGCCAGAAAACTAGCCAGTAAATTACGACAAGCAAATGCACAAGACACCCAAAAAGGTATTCGATGACATCCTCGCGGAGAGGCCGACATGTGAACGGAAAGAGATCCTACATGACCACGAGTGCGGAGGCCGGTCGACGATGGAACATTGTTTCATCTACGCCGGCCGCCAGGTCAACGACAAATGGGCGATCATTCGCATTTGTGAAAAGGCCCACGGGGTTGGAGCGTACGCACTCGATGGGATACTCGACAAACAAATCAACCGATGGATCGCGCTCGGGCATGCGACGGATGAAGACCTGGCAAAATACCCAAGGGCGGAGTGGCAGAGAATGAAACAATACCTAAATCGTATCTATGAACCAAAAAGACCAACGCATCAAAAAACTGCTTGACCGTGGAGTGACTAACAAGGCCGAGATTGCACGCAAGATCGGCTACGGAGGCAACCTAGCGGGAGGCATTGAACGCGTGGAGGAAGGGATAAAGCGTCTCGGTTTCGTCTCACCGAGCAACAAGATGATGGGGGAATCCCCGGAAAGGAAAACAGTATGATCAAGCCAAAGTTCCTCGTGCAGGTGTTGAACGGCACGATGGTATTCAAGGATCGTCCGGCCTTCACAAATTACATGCGGAAGTTCGAGGAGGGGCAGGAACTCGAGATCACGATCGGCCCGAAGTTCCGACGACGGACGCAAGGTGACAAAGCAGCAGGGGAGGAAACGAATTTCAACGGGTACTACTGGGCGGTGCCGGTCCGGATGATATCGGACGAGATGGGAGAGATCGACGACAACGTCACGCACAACCTATTGCAAATGCTTTTCAACAAGAGAGGCGTTCAAACGGTCGATGGAACCGGACACCACCACAACGTCGAGATCCCGAGAGGAACAAAGGATTTGAGCGGAGCGGAGTTCGCGGAGTACTGCTCGAAGATCCGAATGTGGGCGTCGTTACCGAAAGAACAAGGCGGGCTAGGGGTGTACATCCCGGAACCTCACGAGGCGGAATACGAGGCGTAGGCAGGGCAGGGCAACGCTGATACGATATTTGAGAACCAAAACACCATGAATACATCGACCATTCGGAGCATGCTCCAAAGACCGGTCGCGGTTCCGGTTATCCTGATCAAGGTGACCGGATCCGTGAAGCTAGCCGTCCTATGGAGCCAGTTACTTTATTGGACAGAGCGCACGAAAGATCCGCAGGGGTGGATCTACAAAACGCAAAAAGACCTGTACGACGAAACGGGAATGAGCCGAAAGGAACAAGAGACAGCCCGTGACTTGGGTGCCAAGCTCGGTGTCCTCATGAGCGACGTGAGGGGGAAGCCGCCGACCGTCCACTACCGCGTAGACATGGATCGGATGATCGAGCTCATCGAACGACACGAGAAAGAAAATCCGGCAGAGACAAAGGTCAAAGAGAGCAGGGGGGTGGCGGGCATTTCATACCTGACAACAATCTCGGACGAGGACGTGGCGGAGATCGCGGCAAAGTTCTCGGTCACGACCAAGTGCGTACGTGAACGGGCGCAAGACGTGATCGACTACTGCGAGGCCAAAGGCAAACGGTATTCGGACTATAAGGCCGCACTGCGGAACTTCCTCAAAATGCACATCCAACGACATCCGGACGCGGTCGTCCGGGCGGCAACACCGTCGGCAGTCGTACACCAACAGCAGGACATCCGACGGGACGACATGACGCCGGAGGATCGGGCGCGCGCGAATAAGAAACTAGACGAAATGCGGGCGGAGCTCGCACGTAAAAAAGCCATGAATGTATGAGCCAACGACAAACCAAACGCGAACGGAGATTCCTTCGCAAGCAATTCGAGGAACGGTATCAGGACACGGCGGACATGCTCGCAAAGAGCGACCACCAGTTCTTGAAGCCACGCCCGAAGTGGATACCGACATTCGTCTGGATCTGGGGGCTACGTTTATTCGTCCGCATCAAATGACTATGGAACCGAAACCGACAAAAGAAGCGGCGGGCAAGGCGCTGATCGAGTTCGCAAAGATATTGGACGACATGGGGATCATCTTCGAGCTCGATGGAGGGACATTGCTCGGGATGTACCGCGATGGGGATTTCTGCGACGACGACCAGGACGACATCGACCTGACGACACTCAACGATCCCGGAGTCATGCACGAGATACTGGACAGAGCCGCGGCTCAAGGGTTCAAGGTATACAAGACATGGAGAGAGGAAGAAAAAAAGAGCGCGCAACTGTCCGTGAAAAAAGGGTGCGTCAAGATAGACCTCATGTTCAAACGGAAGAAAGGGGGGCGCGTATGGTGGACGGTCTACCGTGGGGGCAAGGTCGTCTATAAATCCATCCGGGCCGATAGGTACAACGCACGCCTGTACGAGACGCCGTACGGGGTCTACCTGATCCCAGGAGAGGCGCCGGACGGGACGGAAGCGTATCTCACGGAACGATACGGGGACTGGCGAACGCCGGTTCATCGTGACAATTACTCATGCTATTCAACAGACAAAGCGATCGTAAAATCCTATGAAGAAATATAAAATCGGCATCACGTTCGGGGTCTTCGATCTCTTGCATGAGGGACACCTGCGTCTCCTGAAACGGGCGAGCGAACGGTGCGAGCTTTTGATCGTGGCCGTTTCGGCAGATGGGTACGTACGGGATACGAAAGAGATCCGTCCGGCCATGCCGACGACGGCACGCAAGGCATGCGTCAAAGCCCTGCCGTTCGTGGATCGTGTGATCACGCAAGGTCACTCATTCACGAAGCAGGACGCAATCAAGCGGTACAAGCCGGACGTGATATTCGTCGGCGACGACTGGACACCTGCCACGTTCGGAGGTGAAGGGTTAGGGGTTCCGGTGGAATACCTGGAACGCACGAAAGGTGTTTCCTCATCCAAGCTGCGGGAGATCATCGAAGGCAAGCTATGAAGAACGTCACCGCCGTCATCATTTCGTTCCTTCGGCAGGAATATACGACCGAGTGCGTGCGTTCACTTCGGGAAATGTACCCGGGGATCAAAATCCTCGTGGCAGAGAACGGGGAATACAACAGGAAGCTCGCGGATTTCATCCACGGACAGGAAGGGCAATACTTCCTCATGCCGTTCGACAGCGGCGTATGCTACGCACGCAACCGACTGATGGAGCTCGTACGGACGGATTTCGTACTGGTCGGGGACGACGACTTCTTCTACACCAAAGAGGCGAGCATCGACAAAATAAAAAAAGTCATGGAGCAGAAAGGAAACGAGGACATGGCACTGATGGGTGGTCGGGTTAGGGAGCAGGGAGTGCTGAAGAATTACCAGGGGGACATTGAGATCGGCGACGGGTTCTTCCATTACACGTCGTTGGATCTAGACAGGGCGGACTACGTGCACGATCCGGAGACGGGGATCCAATACGAGAAGGTAGACATCACGTTCAATTTCTTTTTGGCCCGGACCGAACTCGTGCGGGATATCCCGTGGGACGAAAAGATCAAAGTCGCGTATGAGCATTCGGACTGGTTCATCTCATTGAAGAAGGCAGGGCGGAAAGTCTTTTTTTGCCCACAGTCGATCGTCGTCCACAAACCGGAGCACATACAGATCAAGGACATCGGACGGTACAAAGTCTATCGACACCGACGGAGCGATAAGGTTCATTTTTTTCGCAAGCATGGGATCAAATACTCGATCAATTTCAACGGGCAAAAAACCACGTTCGACGATTCGCTCGAGACAGCGAAGAAGGTCAAACGGGAACGAGGATCCGCAACGATCGAGAAGGCGTACACGATGGACAGATCATTCTCGTGGAACGGGACGCAATACAATTCCGGCGAGGTGATCTATACCGACCGACCGATCGACGGAATGAGGGCGGTCGGGGTTCGTGTGGATAACTTGCAAAAAGCCCGAAAATAGGGCATAATCTAGGAACTATGCAAAACACCATGAAAATCGGGGCATTCATTGGGGCCTTGGCAATCGCCATGGCCGCCCCGTCGGCTCACGCCGCAACCGAAATTGGAGGATACCCATGCTACGGCACGTATCCGATCTACGTTGACGGTCAACCGACCAACCCATGTGCTACGGCAAACCCGAGCGTCGTCCGTGACGCTTGGACAAACGCTTCGATCGTCGGATGGAACGGACCAGTCGCTCAAACCCAGGACGACTCGAAGGCGCGCGTCACGGCACTCGAACAGCAAAATGCGACACTGCAATCACAAGTCCAGGCGCTCACGCAAAAGGTGAACCAGCTATCGAACGCAGTCGGCGCATCACTTCAGCCGATCATACCGGTGGGAGGTGGACAGCAGGTCGTGACGAAGGACTACGACGCACGCATCGCGGCCATCGAGAAAGAACAAAAGACCGTGAGCGGATACATGTACATCCTCGAACAGCGCATCGGCGAGAACTACGCCCGCATGATGGATCTGTTCGCGCCGGTGTACAAGATCCTCAAGTTGAAATAAAAACGTGAGCTATGGAGGAACAGCTCACATGGGCAACGGCAGTCCGTAAGGTCGCCGACCTGATCCACTGGGAACAAAATCCCCGGAAGATCGCAGAAAAAGACTTCGAGAAACTCAAGGCGCGTATCAAGTTGCGCGGGTTCCACGACGTCATAAAGATCGACACCGAGAACGTGATCCTTTCGGGCAACATGCGAAAGGACGCGCTCGAGGCATTGGGGATCGAGGAAGTGAACGTCCTCGTACCAAGTCGAGCACTGACCACCGAAGAAAAGGTGGTTATTGCGTTAGAGAGCAACCGAAACGACGGGGAGGATGACGGCGACAAACTGATGGAGCTCGGCGTCACCAATTTGTTCGAGGCCGGATACGACGAGGCAGAGCTATCCGAGATTTTCGACCACATCGACACGGACGAAGGAGGTTTCAATGAAAAGAAAGCCGTCGAAGACGCGCAAAAACAGGTTGAAGTGAAGAAGGGGGACATCTATCGCATGGGCGATCACGTGCTCATGATCGGGGACTCCACGAATCCGGAGGACGTCACAAAGCTCATGGGGGGGGGCGCCGCACAAATGATCTATTGCGATCCCCCGTACAACATCGGACTGGACTACTCCAAGGGGATCGGGACAACAGGGAAATATCAGGGCGTGGGAAAGGCAGACCTCGACGACTCAAAGTCGGACGAGGGCTATTCGACGTTCGTCGAAGCCACGATCCGCAACGCGGTGGAACATGCGGACGAAAACACCCACGTATTCTACTGGTGCGATGAACGGTACATCTGGGTATTCCAGACATTGTTCGAAGCGTACGGGGTGGCGAACAAGCGGGTGTGCCTTTGGATCAAGAACAACCAAAATCCAACGCCGGGCGTCGCCTTCAACAAAGCCTACGAGCCATGCGTCTACGGAACCATCGGCCGGCCGTACCTCAACCCGAACATCCGGAACCTGAACGAGATCATGGATAAGGAGATCGGGGCGGGCAACCAAACGCACGAGGACATCTTGGACCTGTTCACGATCTGGCTATCGAAGCGGGACAACGCCACGGAGTACGAACACCCGACACAGAAGCCGACGAGCCTGCACGAGAAGCCACTCAAACGGTGTACGGCGCCCGGGGACACGGTTCTCGACCTCTTCGGGGGTAGCGGATCAACTCTCATGGCATGCGAGCAGCTGAAGCGAAAATCCCGACTGATGGAAACAAACCCGATTTTCGGCCAAGTCATCAAGAACCGATGGGAGGCATTCACGGGACGCAAGGCGGAGAAGATCGAGGGATAACGATATGTACTGGTTTCGACCAAGCAAAAAATACGACCCGACGCCTTACTCCCGCATCAAACGCATGTGGCATGCCTTGAATGGTTGCCCAATCACACAGGAGACAAAGCCAATACGTGGAAGGAACGGGAACATTTGGATCGACTGCACTTGCGGCCTTGCATGGGACATCGGAGAAACAGAGTATGATGGGAGAGGGTAGAGAGAACGGGAGACGATACCAAACGACAGCAAATGACAGGTATGCAAAACGACTTATCCACAATCAAGGACGAAAACCAGCTAGAAATTGCGGCGAAAAGCGGCATCTTGAACGTGGAACAAGAGACAGCGAAGAAGCACGAGCGGGAGGAACAAGAACGGACGACGATCAAAAAGAAGTTGTTTATAGAGTTTTTTACAAAGAGCAAGGGGATCATTTCTCATGCGTGTGCGAAAACAGAAATAGACCGCGAGACATACCGACGATGGAAAAAAGAGGATCCCGAGTTCACGAAGGCGATTGAGGCGGCGCTTGGAAACCAAATTGAAGACGTACGGGATGTGCTGAACGAACTCGTGTTCGTGAAGAAGCACGCGCCATCGGTTCACTTCTGGCTCAACAAACGAGATCCGGCATTCCGCGACAGGTCGATCACGGAAGTGGTGGTGGGAGACAAGACGCTCGAAGACGTACTCGCCGACGACGAGGACGCACTAAACAAAAACGACGATGACACCAACGAGGAAACAACGAAGCAACCTGGAGCTGATACAGGGGCTACTCAAGATCCGGGACAAGCGGAAGGTACTCAAGCCGTTCCGATTGAACCCGGCACAGGCCCTTTATTGGGGGAAGAAGACGCGCCGAAACATCATCCTCAAGGCCCGACAGAAGGGGTTGAGTAAGATCATCGACGCCGACCAGCTCATCGACTGCATCCGGAAACCGACAAACGCCGTGGTCATCTCCCATGAAAAGGAGGCGACCAAGCGTTTGTTTGCATCCGTGAGAGGGTTCATCGAAGACATGGAGATCAAGCCCGCCATTTCCATCGACTCGAAAACGGAAATCCAATTCCCGAAAGCGCATAGCTCGTACTTCATCGGGACGGCAGGGCAAAAGACATTCGGACGTGGAGACACGATCCAGCGGGCACACCTCTCGGAAGCGTCTTTCTATGACGCGCTCGAGGAGATCATGAACGGCGTCGGTGAAGCGGCGGAGTACGGGCAGATCGACATCGAGACGACGGCGAACGGACGCGGGGAGTTCCACGACATGTGGCAGAAGGCCAAGAGCGGGCGCTCGGCATACACGCCGATATTCATCCCGTGGTTTATCGACACGGAATACTCGACGGACAACCTGACGGAAAAAGAACGGGACGGGTTGTCGAGCTCGGTCAAAGCCATGTTCGACATCCCGGACGACCAATTCATCGCGGACTTGGAGCAGGAAGAAAAGGAACTGGTGGCGAAGGTAGCAACGGACTACGGGATCATGTTGACAGCCGGACAATTGAAATGGCGGCGCTATAAGATCTGGGACAAGGGGCTGATGTTCTTCCAGGAATACCCCGAGGACGACGTCTCGTGTTTCTTGCAAAGCGGACGGACGGTCTTCTCACTCATCAAGCGGGACCCGTCGCGAAAGATCCCACTCGACAACCTCGAACTCTGGAAGGCAAGCAAAGAGGAAAAGGAAGCGGTGAAGACGCGCCGGATGTATGCGGGGGTGGACTGCGCGGAAGGGACGCAAACGGGAGATCGTCACGTGTTCTCGGTGATCGACGTGCCACAGGATATACCGGCCGCCGTGGTGTACGAATACGCCTCGAATGATCCCATCGATGTGTTCTGGCTCAAGGTTGGGAAGATCGTCAAGAGTTTCAACATCCACCTCGGCATCGAAAAGAACGGGGTCGGCGTCGCGCACATCGAGAAAGCCAAGGCCATGCGGTTGAGGTTCCTCGAATGGGACACGACGGGAGCGAACCGTCCGACGATGATCACGGAACTCGAAGAAGCGTATCGCAAGGGGGAACTGCACGAATCGTATATCGAGGCTGAGGACGAACTGCGGGACATGGTCTACAACGAGAAAGGGAAGGCGGAAGCACGCAAGGGGAAGCATGACGACCGGCCAATGAGCCGAGCCATCGCGTGGCAGATCCGCAAGCGTCCGGTTCCGGGGGTCACGCTCATCTAAAAAGGTGCTACAATCCGATCAAACACTATGCCTTGGTACACTCGCGCGATGAAGTTCCTTTCGGGGAACCGCAAAAAAGAGGTGGTCATCGAAGGGGGTCTAGAGATCCTGTCGAGACTCACGAGCGGCAACATTTCGCCGACGGGACTGCTCGAGAAATACCGGAAGTCGTTGTACGTGTTCGCATGCGTGCAAAAGATCGCGGTCAAGGTGGCGAGCATCGACCTCGAGCTCTATCGGGTGATGAACTCGAAGGGCGACACGAAAGAGATCGACGCGCACCCGGCGCTCGACCTTCTGTACAAATGCAACCCGTTCCAAACGCGCAGCGAGTTCTGGCAGCTCACGATGATCAACCTCCTCTGCACAGGGGACGCGTTTTGGTACAAGGTGCGTAACGGCAGCGGGAAGGTGATCGAACTCTGGAACCTGCGGCCTGACCTCATGACGGTTGTCGCCGATCCGACGCGGTTCGTGAAGCGCTACGAATTGCGGAAGTTCGACGGGACAAAAGAGAACTTCGATCCGGAGGACATCGTACATTTCAAGAAGCCGGATCCTCTCTCATCGCATACCGGAATGAGCCCGCTCAAGGCGGCCGTGACGCGCGTCGAGAGCGAGGGATATATGAACGAATACCAAAAGGACTTTTTCTTGAACTCGGCACGTCCTGACGCGGTGATCAAGAACCCGTCGCTCGCACTCGACGCATCGCAAAAGGAAGACATCAAAGAGGCATGGGAACGGAAGTATCGCGGCGTGGGCAAGGGCAGCAAGGTCGCGATCTTGGACGGCGGTCTGGAGTACCAGGTCATTTCGCTATCGCAAAAGGAAATGGATTACATCGAATCCATGAAGGTCACGCGCGACGACATCCTCGTGGCGTTCGGCGTACCGAAATCTGTCTTGGGGATCACGGAAGACGTGAACCGGGCCAACTCGGAAACAGGTCTTGCGGTCTTCCTTGGTGAGACGATCAAGCCGGAAATGGAAAGCATGGTCGAGAAGGTGAACGAGGAACTGGTCATCCCGGACTTTGGGGACGAGTTCTATGTGGACTTCGAAGACCCGACGCCGAAGAACCGCGAACAGGAAAAGGACGAGCTGACGGGGTACACGGCGAGCGGCATCATGTTGCTGAACGAAGCACGCGACGTGCTCGGACTTCCACCGATCAAGGGCGGGTGGTCGCTCTACAAGCCTCTTGCGGAACAGCCGGTCGGCGGACTGTCACAAGCCGAGAAGGCCATCGTCATCGGGGGCACGAACGAGAAAGAAGCCTACGAGAACGGCGGCCGCAAACGGAAAGTACGCAAGTTCGATTTTCGCGGGCACTCGATCCTCAAAATGAAGCTGGAAGCGAGGGAGGAACTGCTGGCCGCAGCGATCACGCTCGCGACAAACGCACGCAAAGGGATCAAACGGAAGAAGCAAAAGGGGTCGATCATCAAGGCCGAGATCCGGACGAGCTACAACGAATGGGTGAACAAGGCCATCGACGCTCGCGCACGGGGGCTCAAAGAGGCTACAAACGAGTTTTTCGAGGGGCAAAAGGAGCGGGTCATGAAGGCATTTGATAAAGAGACGAAGGGCAAGAGTAAGAAAAACAAGTTGGCAGCGGGCGACATCATGGACGAGAAGGCAGAAATCGGGCTCGCGATCGAGTTCATCTCGCCACACCTCCAGTCGATCATCGAACAGGCAGGCAAGGAGGGGATGGATCTCGTGAACCCTGCAGAGGACTTCCAGGACACCGAACACATCCGCAAGTTCATCAAGGCCCGGGCAAAGGAGTTCGGCAAGAGCACGACATCGACAACGCTCGAAGGATTGGACCGGACACTCGCGGAAGGGTTGCAGGAAGGCGAGGGGATCTACGAATTGCGGAAGCGGGTCGAGGCGGTCTATGAGGACTTTCCGGCACACCGATCGGAACTGATCGCACGCACGGAAGCCACGGCCGCCACAAACAAGGGTTTCGTGGAATCCTATCGGCAGTCGGGAGTAGCAACGGGCAAGGAATGGCTGAACTCCGGGGACGATCGAGTACGAGACGAACACAAGGACCAACCGATCGGCGTCGGCGGACAGATCATCCCACTTGACGACAAGTTCTCGAATGGACTCGACGCGCCGAACGAGCCGAATTGCCGGTGCGTCCTGGCTCCTGCGTTCATCGAGGAATAAAACATGCTACAATTCCAACGATATGAAAAAGACCCTGCTTAGCAGTAACCGCATCGTCAAGGCCTTCACGCTCGAAGTGAAGGCGGTCAATGAGAAAGATCACATCGTCGAAGGGATCTTCTCGACGGCAGCCATCGACCGCCACGGCGAGGTGGTTGTGCAAGAAGGATGGAAGCTCGACGACTACATCAAAAACCCCGTCGTGCTCTGGAGCCATGACAATTACCAGTTCCCGCTCGCGCAAATGACGCGCATCGGATTTGAGAACGGGAACCTTGCGGGAGCGATGAAGTTCGCCGTCGAGGAATACGACATGGCGGCGACCGCGTTCGCCCTCATGAAAGGCAAGTACCTCCGAGCGTTCTCCGTCGGGTTCATGAACAACGTCTACGAGATCGACAACGGCAGCGACGTCGTGAAGCTGATCGAAAACGTCCTGCTCGAAGTGTCGGTCGTGAACGTGCCGGCAAACCAGGAGGCGCTCGCAAAGATCAAGGCACTGGACGTCCTGAAAGACGCAGAACCGCAGGACGGGGAACCGAAGGGCGACGAGACGAAGCCCGAAGACAAGAAAGAGGACGAACCGAAAGCGACGGACGAGGGGGAAGGTGCTACAATCGCAGAAGACAACGCCCTCAAGGCTCTGTCGAGTAACGAAAAAACCATACGCAGGGCAATCAAGGCGCTTACCGACGCACTGAACGCACTGACGGAAGCCGATAACCAAGTTGGTAAAAAGGTCGAACACTCCGCGAAGCCGCGGGCGGCAACAAAAAAAGTATCGGTCACGACGATCAACCGGGCTCTCCGTGAGCTCATGGAGGTCAAACGCAAACAGCAATAACTCATCCCACTAAATCAGAACAACCTCACATATGAAGTTGCAGCTCAACAAAATCCTGGCCAAGGACGCCGCCGACCTCGACGAGGCCGAAAAAGCGTTCCTCCGCGACCAGGTGGACTCGCTCTCCGACGAGCAAAAAGAAAAGTTCGCTGACGTTTTGAGCGAGGAAAAGTCCTTCGATCTCGAAGCCGTCAAGAACGCCCTCAACGAACCTCTCTCGAAGTTCGAGGCGAAGGTCGACAAGATGGCGGACGCGATCGTTGAAAAGTTCACGAAGGGTGTCGAAGCCGCACGCGCCAAGGCGCAGGCCGGCGAAAGCACCGAAGACGTCGACGACGCGGACAGCACGCGCGACTTCTTCAAGGCGTTGATCTCCGGCGACAAGCAGGAAGTCAAACGCGTTTCCTCGGAAGCGTGGAAATCGGCCTTGAAGTCGACGGATAAGGCTACGAAGAACCGCGCCAAGGCTTTGCAAAAGGCCATGACGACCAGCTCATCCGGTGAAGCACCGGACGACGCGCAGGCCGGGCTCCTCGTTCCGCCGGAACTTCTCGCCGAAGTTCTCCGCATCAAAGAAACCCAATACGGCTTGGCACGTCGCGACATGCGATACCTTCCGTTCTCGGGCCCTGGTAACTCCCGCGTGATCCCTGCTCTGGGCACTTCCGTACAGGTCTACTGGACCGACGAAGGCGGCAAGAAAAAGAGCACGCAGCCGAAGTTCAACATTGTCACTCAAACCTTGAAGAAGCTCGCGGCCATCGTCCCGATGACCGAAGAAATCGTCGAGGACAGCGCAGTCAACCTCACGGCACTCTTGGCGGATCTCTTCGCCGAAGCGGTATCGAAGGAAGAAGACTTGCAGTTCTTCGCCGGTACGGGTTCTCCTTGGACGGGTATCTTGAACAACGGTTCCGTCAACGACGTCTCGCAGGCGTCCGGTGACTCGACACAGCTCACGGCGGATGACCTCCTCGACATGATCGACGAGACTCCGACGGGTGCGCTCGAAGGTTCCAAGTTCTACATGAACCGCAAGACCCTCACGAACATTCGCAAATTGAAGGGCGAGGATGGACAATACATCTTCCAGCGCCCGCAGGACGGTATCCCGGGTACGATCTGGGGCTACGACTACGAACTTTCGGACGCCTTCCCGGCTCCTTCGGAAGTCTCGACAGGCGAAGCGTACATCTTGTTCGGTAACCTGAAGCAGGCCGCCATCTTCGGCGACAAGCAACAGCTCCGCATCAAGTTGCTCGACCAGGCCACGATCACCGACACGGACGACGAAACGGTCTTGAACCTCGCGGAACAGGACATGATCGCGCTCCGCATCGTGGAACGTGTGGGCTACGTGCTCGCATTGCCGACGGCACTCACGGTGCTCAAGGCCGCCGCGACAGAATCCTAACCATTGACCGGACGCAGGGCGGGGGAAACCTCGCCCTGATCCGGTAGGGAGGGAGATAACTCACGCAAAAAAACAATCCACCACTATGGACTCCGAACACAAAGTCCTGTACCACGAATCGGAACTGACCAGCGACCAAATCAAGGCGCTCGTCGCAACCGACGTGGAACTTGTCGCAGCTCCTGGAGCAGGCAAGATCGCACGCGTCATCGGTCCGGTTATCCTGACCATGATCCCTGCCGAAACGTCGCCGCTCGCCTACACGTGGGCGAACACCGACCACAACATTTTCGTGCAGGACGCGACCTTCGACTCCGACGCGGAAGCGCAGGCGCTCATCGAAGCCTCGGCATCGGCCCGCTTCACCGCACAGCTCCGTCCGGTCGTCACGTCGACGCCACTCACGGAAAACGAAGCCATCAAGATCGGCGCATCCGGCACGGGCGAACCCGCCACCGGCAACGGCACGCTCAAGGTCAAGTTCCAGTACATCGTCATCGACGTCACGAACTAACTCATCCCCGTCGGGGAGTGAGTATCGGGGGAGCAATCCCCCGCTCCCACTCCCTGAACAATAACCATCAAACGTATGGCCGCAACCGTACAAATCGACGAAGCCAACGGCGCACCGAAGCGGGCAGCCGCCGCGACCGGAACCACGGCGAACAAACTCGTAGACTCCGCCGGGGCATTTACATCCGGCGTAACCGTTGACGTAGGCGACCAAGTCCACAACACGACAGACGACACCTACGCGTTCGTCACGAACGTCGACTCGGCAACAGCCCTCTCCCTATCCGCTGACATCATGGTGTCGGGTGAGTCGTACTCGATCCAGGGCGAAGGCACGGCAAACATCTCGGACACGGATATGGGGACAGCAGACTCTCCGACGGTGGATCCGGTCGCGAACCCTGTCACGCCAGGAGCAAACACGTACGAGAAGTACCAGCGCTTCCATGTCACGAACATGGGAGGGTCATCTCTCATCGACAACCTGAAAGTCTGGCGCACGGGCGCACTCGGGGGCGCAGCCGTCCACGTGACGAACGCCCGCGAAACGTCCTACGCACGCAAGGCGTACGCGACGCCGGTCACGACGAACTCGACGCAAGGCACGCAGACCATGCCGACGTCGGAACCTTCCGGCGCGAACCTCGGCATCGCAGGATCGCTCTCCGGATCAATCGCAACCGCAAACAACGCCGCGTACTCCGACTTCTTGGTTCACCAGATCCAGACGAACGCCGCCGACACCGCAGGCAGCACGTCCACGATGAACTACCAGTACGACGAAACAGCCTAATGACAGGGAGGATCGGAAGATCCAGAGAGCTCACAAGAGCAGGAACGCCCTGCCGCCTCCCTTCCCACAATCGAATATCGTCGCAACTCAATGCGGACACCCGACTCAACTCAATGAATCACGGAACCCCGGGAAGCCACGCGCCCTGGGGTTCCTTTTGTAAAAATATGATCTACACCTATTTCGACGAAAACGAGAAGAAATATATCGAAGTCCCGATCGAGCGCTGGGTATGGGGCGTCGTATACAGGGACGGAAGCGAACTCCACCAGTTCGGCAACGATGGGAAGTTCCACCGGATCGGCGAAGTGAAGCAGGAAGAAGTCACGATGGCGACGATCTACCGCTACGACAACATGAAAAAGAGGATCGACATCCCGTTCCGTGAGGGCATGAAATTGATCCACAAGTACCGGATGGTGAAGCCGGGGGCGTATGACAGCGTGAACGCGGGGCCAAACGGTTTCGTCCGTTGCTACATGTTCGGGTACAAGTACGGGGGAGCGCATTCGTATAATTTCATTTTGCCGGATGACCGGATCGTCACGAGCCCTTGCGACGACGTAGACCTGACCAAGTTCGAGATCTAAGACAGCCGAAATAAAAAAAGAGTATGGCTCGATTGTGGATGTCCGGCTTTGAAAAAGGAGTCGGAAGCATCAATGACCAGTTCGACATCAACACGTCCGGAAGCGGGACGTACTCTTCGTTATACGGCCGCTACGGCGGGATCGGGTGGAGTCCGGCACTGACATCGGGAACGCCAAACTACAACGGGGCGAACTTTGCGACGGGCAACGTGAACGGCCCGATCTTCATGCGGTTCTATTTCCGCCTCGTGACGACCCCGTCGGCCGATAACACGATCTTCCGTTGCCAGAACTCATCGAACACGGGGATCGTATTCTTGAAACTCACGAGCACGGGAACGCTCCAGCTCTCGGACGAAGACGGGAACATCGGATCGGCGTCGGGGGTGCTCGAAGCGAACCGCTGGTATCGGGTGGAAGTGAAGGTGGACGCGTCGGGGGCAGGTAGCACGGACATCGTGGAAGCGTGTCTTGATGGCAATGTTTTCGCGACGAGCGCAACGCGCAACCTCTCGACAGGAGTCCAGAAGTTCATCATCGGGACGAACATCGGATCGGAAGCGCAGACACAAGGCGAATGGCATTTCGATGACCTTGCATGCAACGACTCGACCGGATCGCAACAGACGGGCTATCCGGGGACGGGAACGATCATCAACCTCGCGCCGAACGCGGCCGGTGACTCCAACCAATTCCTCAAATCCGGTGGCGGGGCGGGAGACGCGAACAACTACCAGGAAGTGGACGAGCTGAACCCGGACACGAACACGACGTACCTCAAATCGAATACGACGGGGCACATCGACTTCTACAACGTGGCGAACTCGGGGCTATCCTCGAACGTCAAGATCGTGGCCGTCGGGGTCAACATGCGTTTCGCGGGAGATGGGGCGAGCGCGAACGGGACGATCCGGTGCAAACTGAAAAAGACGAGCGGCGGCACGATCGTGAACGGCGCGACGCAATCGCCGACATCCACCTCCTACCTCACGAACGCGGTCGCGATCCCGCGTTACCAGCAGATCATGCGGACAGTGGATCCGGACGGGACCGAATGGACGACAACGACCGTCGACTCCATGCAGATCGGCGTCGAGTGTGTCGCGTCGAACACGAACGGGGTTCGTATCACGCAAATCTCGGCAGACGTCGAATACATCCCGGTCGATCTCATTGCCACGATCACGGACAATTTCAATGACAACGTCCTGGACATCGGCAAGTGGTCGAATTGGGGAGGGGCGCAGGTCGCGGAAACAAGCGCACAGTTGCAATTCACCTCGACACTCGCGTCGGGGTATTACGGCGTCGACTCAAACGACGCCGTCATCACAAAAGTCTTTGACCTACGGTCGAGCTCCGTATCGGTGAAGGTCGCAAATGCGGGAAACCAATCCATCCCCAGCTTTGAGTTTTATTTCCAGCTCGACCAGGACGCCGACAAAAACGGCTTCGGCGAAGGGACAAATACGCTCTGGTTCCGCATCACGGGCGGTACGATACAGGCGTTCAAGACCGTGGCGGGATCGGCAACGGGGCTCAACTCCGCAACGTACAACTCAACGACGCACAAATATCTCCGCATCCGTGAAGCATCGGGAACGACCTACTGGGAGTATTCATCGAACGGCGTTTCATGGTCGACGCTCGACTCGCAGTCGAACCCGATCACACCGGATCGGATGGTGCTCAAGTTGTTCATTGGTACGTGGCAGGTGGAAGGATCGACAACCGTCGCGGCAGTGGACGACGTGAACATCACGCCGAACATCACGCCGACAGCGGTCACGAAGTCGCTCCGGTACGCGGTATCGCCAGACCATGCGATCACCAAATCGCTGAAATACACCGTCGAGAAAAAGGCATCGACGACCAAGAGCCTTCGCTATGCGGTATCTCCCGAAGGAGTGGTCACGAAGTCATTGCGTTACGCCGTAAGCCCCGAAGTGGGGGTGACAAAATCCCTGACGTACCGCGTGAGTAGCGAGCACGACGTCACTAAGAGCCTAAAATATACGGTGCAAGCCGAGGCAGCCGTCACGAAAACACTCGTCTATACGGTCACGACCGAGCAGTCGACGACTAAGAGCCTCGTCTATCGGGTCGGGATGGTGGGGACAGTCACCAAGTCCTTGCAGTACGAAGTCATCGGAACCCAATCCATCGCGATCACGCGCGGGATGACGTACGCGGTTGCAACCGACACGAACACACAAAAGAGCTTGCGCTACGCGGTCGCCGTCGAGGGGCCGATCACGAAATCCCTTTCGTACTCCGTGGCCGTGGAAACGCCGGCAACGAAACAACTCCGGTATTTCGTCCAGAGCGATAGCGTGCAAACCCGACAACTCAAGTACGACGTGGCGGTGGAAGGGGTGATCATGAAGTCCCTCGCCTACGGGCTGGCGACAGAGCACGCGATCCAAAAGGGATTGACCTACATCGTGATCATCCCGGGGCTCATACTCAAGACACTCAAATACGCTACTAGGGGCAAGAAATCGACCACCAAGGGGCTCATTTACCGGATCGGGACTCATGGGACGCTGACCAAGGGGCTGACGTACCGGGTGCAGGGGGAGCAAACCAACAACCGAACCCTCAAATACGCGGTGCAGACGTCGACCGCGATCACCAAATCGCTGACCTATGTCCGGGAATTGGGGGGCACGTTGCAGAAATCCCTGACGTACCGGATCGACATCACGGTCGAGGTGGGACTACAGAAGTCCCTCCGCTATACGATCCGGCACTATCCCTACACGAAGAAAGGGTCACCGTACGAAAAGAAGGCGTCGCCGTTCACGAAAAAAGCCAGTCCCTACGTTTCACAGTCGCCAAGCCCGATCGGAAAAAAGGCCACGCCGTACAACCCACTCCCGCCACTCGTCTAAAACCGCTATAATCAAAACACTATGGCCGAGATCATCGTCACAAAGTCACTCAAGTACTTCATGCGGCCGGAAGGGCCGAAGGGGTATACGACGCGCGAACGGATCGAGAATTACCTCCTGATCACGATCGACCCGTCGTTTTACACGCAGGTCAACGACTGGATCATGGAAGTCGAGGAATACATCGACCACAAGACCGGCCGCAACTTCGTGGCATCCGGCCCCGAGGAACGCGTCTTCGACGGGGACGGTTCGCACAAGCTGATCATCGACGACGCAGCCGAGAT
>Ga0075464_10000282_pt1 | contig 22075 bp, 33 predicted proteins | sample DEB19_08_DNA_5_FD_75068 | JGI IMG/M metagenome (GOLD analysis project Ga0075464, IMG submission 75068) | Aqueous microbial communities from the Delaware River and Bay under freshwater to marine salinity gradient to study organic matter... | ecosystem: Environmental > Aquatic > Marine > Coastal ...
ATGCCGAATTTTCGGGAACAACTTTGACAAGCGTTTTATTGTGGACAACAAAAAGTGCTAAAATATGTTTATGGTTGGCATGGAAATAGTATTTACTCAAAAGGTTGCCGGTGCGGTTGATGATTTAAACAATCCAACTTACACCACGCAGCAAGTTACTGTTGATGATTGCTTAGTAGCGCCAATTACTGAACCTGCCACAGCTCGCGAACAGCAAGCCTATGACCAAGCCAAAGACCAAGTGCGCGTACACATGCCAAAGGCTAGTACCGCTGATGTTGGCGGCTCTACCTTTGAGTATGATGGCAAGACATTCACGCTAGACAGCTCAAGCATTAAGTTTATGGATGGCAATACACCTACTAGATGGAATAGGTACTTTAGGGCGGAGTGTTTAAATGGCTAAAGCAGATGTAGAGGCATTAGTAATTAGTTGGCTCAATAATATTGTTGGTACTGGATGGGCCGCGCATGGTGATAAGCCTGACACGCCCGGTGACCAATACATATTAGTAGACCGTACTGGTGGGCCGCGTGAGGCTATGGTGCTTGATAAGGCGGAAATCTTAATTGAGGTTTACCACAAGACTAGCCGCAGCACTGCCAAAAACAAAGCCTATGATATTGCAGACAGGATTGTTGAGCTTGAGGCTTACAATGCCAACATCACACATGCCTCAATTAATTCAGTGGTCAATTTAGATGACCTGCTTGGGCAATACCACCGCTACCAAATCTATGCGGATGTTTTTTGTAGCCGGGTAGAGTAAATAAGTTATTCAAAATAGTTGTTGCATTATTAACGGTTATGGTATATTGGGGTTAAGTCAGACTAAAACGGTTACTCACCGGAAAGGAAAAGAGGGGAATGGCTGAATACTTTTACAAAGATGGCGATGAGTATAAAAAGGTAGAGGATAATCTACTTACTCAGGCTGATGTGGACAAAGTTGTTGAGAGTCGCTTAGAGCGTCAAAAAAAGCAGTATGCGGATTATGACACACTCAAAGAGACTGCAGGCAAAGTTGAAACCATCAAGTCAGAATATGAAACAAAGCTCAAGGAAAAGGACACTGCAATTAGCTCGCTAACTGGTGACCTTACCAAAGCTAAACTTGAGACCGATAAGGTCAAAATTGTTTCTGAATTCAAGCTATCAGATGAACTTGCAGAGTTTGTTACCGGCGAAACCGCAGATGAAATGCGTGAGAGAGCTGAAAAGTTGTCTAAGGGCATTGGCACTAGCGGCGGCAAAGTTGTCATTAAAAAAGATGGCAAGCCGGGTGAGAAAGATACAAGCAGCAAGAAAATTGCTAAAAGTCTATTCGGCGGAAAATCTGACGATTAAATCAATTTAATTGTTACGAGGTAATTTATTATGGGTAATCCCCTCCGTCTTAGCGCCTTAAACCTTGCCAATCACACCGGCGAGGCTTGGGTTAAAAATATTCGTGGTGGTGTTCTATCGCGCCTAGCGCCTGAAGCACCTGACATTAAAGTTGGTAGCACTGACCACTTTACATTTACAGCAACGCCAAAAGCGCAGCTTGTAGGTGAAAGTGCTGCTAAAACATCAATGGACGGTACGCCTAGCAAGGCTACTGTTAAGACCTACAAGGTCCAAATCACCTACCGCTTTAGCAATGAAGTTATGTGGGCAGATGAGGACTATCAGGCAGGTGTTGTTGATGGCTTGGTAGCAAATGTTGCCACAGCTCTTAGCCGCGCACTGGACTTGGTTGCCATTCATGGTATCAATCCGCTTACTGGTGAAATTGCATCAAGTGTTTCTAACTACTTTGACAAGGCCGGTAACGGTGTTGCTCGCGTAGTTGCCACTGGTGATGTACAGACTGACTTGGAAACCGCTGCAAGCGATTTGCAAGAGGCCGGTTACATCGCTACAGGTATAGCACTTGACCCTGTTTATGCCGGTCAGCTTGCCCGCAAGCGCGACAATGACAACCGCCCACTCTACCCTGAGCTTGGTCTTGGTTTCGGCTTTGATACTTTCCAAGGATTGCAGGCAGCATCTAGCGACACTGTAAGTGGCCGCCAAGAGCTTGAGGCATCTGAGGTTAGCATTATGGCTATCTTGGGTGACTGGCGTGCATTTAAGTGGGGTGTCGCTCGCGATGTACCACTTGAGCTGATTGAGTACGGTGACCCGGATGGTCTTGGTGACCTAAAGCAAACCAACGAAGTTGCAATCCGCGCTGAGTCAGTGTTCGGTTACGCAATCTTTGACGGTGCTGCATTTAGCATCATCAGCGAAAACGGCGCAAGCTCTTAAGCCTAGCCTACTAGCAGAGAATGAGACCGCTTATAGCGGTCTTTTCTCTTTTGCGTGGTAAAATATGCTTATGACAAAAGCAAAACAGTTGCCATACATAAATAGGTTTACCGGCGATGTAAAAGTATTGACCCGGAAAGAGGGTAAAGAGCTTAATGAGGATTGGGCTAGGGCCAAAGTGGTTACCAATGAAAAGGGTGAGCGTGTTTTTAGATTTCATTTGAGCGCCCCGGTGACCGGCAAAGATGGCAAGGTACACATGGGTACTGCTGTTGTTGATATGCAAGAGGTAGATGAGCAACCTGCAGAATTGGAGGCAACTGATGGCATCGGAAACACAAAGTAAATACATAGCTGATTTATGCGTACTCAAGACCAAAGAATTTAAAGAGGTCAAAGAGCTACTAATTGCCAATGAGATTATTGGCGCAGATGCTGAGATTGTTAAAAGCGCTCAAACCATAGCGGAAATTACCCATGCCCTGACTGATTTGCAGGCATCCAAGTTTATTGATGTACTGATTAAAACCAAAGAGCCTGCACGCGGCACAAGCTACTCTAAAAAGCGTATAGAAAAGGTGACCGCAATACTTGAGGATATTAAAAAAGACATTGATGCTTGGGATTTTCCAAACGCAAACACGCCTTTGAATTATGGCAAGAAAGCTCAGGAGCTTACCCCTAAGGTGCTTGAGGCTGTAAAGCTACTCAATAACCCGGAAATTGCACCTGAGACCCGGCAGCGCAATCAGGAAATCTTTTTTAGAGAGGTTGCCAAAGCCATTTATGATAAAACTTATGATATGAATGCATTTGACATGGATATTGAACACACCAAGGGTGAGGGCATTGATGATAGGTATTATGGCCTAGCTAAAGTGTCTAGTAATAGCGTATCTACAGGGGCGGTGTCGTAATGGAGGAATATGTACTTAATTTCTTGCTATGGAGTGCTGCAAAGGCCCAAAAGGATGCAATAACTACTGCCCGGCAAAGCGGCAAAGCACCCTATATGATTAGGACTGAAAGCAGTGATGCTTGTAAGTGGTGTAAGAGCAAAGCCGGTAGGCATGAAAACCCTAGCTCTGATATGTTTCACCGGCATGGTGGCTGTAAGGCTAAGATTGAGACATTTGGCTATAAGTCGCGCAATGGATTGCTCAATAACTACAAAAAAACCAATGGCGGCGCAGGCGCTGCAGCGCCAATAGCCCCGGATGGTGGGCAGGTGGTATTTAGAGGCTCAGGCAATAATGTGAGCGCAGCCGGGCTAGAGCTTGGCAAAGGTTTCTATGTTGCGCGTGATAATGCCACTGCACAGCAATTTGGCAATGTCGCACAATTAAGCCTACCTCTGAAAAGCAAAGACATCCTGTTTATTTCAAGTGATACCCAATATGAGAGGCTAGTGCTAGATGCTCAAAAGTGGGCGGTCCGAAATGGCGGCAGCCTTGACTCTAATGACTTTATACCTGCCTATGTTCGTAATCTAGGCTATAAGGCTGCAGAGGTAGCAGCGGCAGTAGACCCTCTTGGCGGCATTGCGGTGTATGACCCTAAAGTAATAGCTAGGCTGCAGGCGCAAATGCAATGATTGAGTTGGTACTTGAGGGCAGTGTACCAAGCAAGAAAAATCAGCGCATCAATAGGGGTGATGGCAAGAGCTTTCCGAGTAAAAAGTTTGTTCAATGGCAGAATGATGCTTTAAGGCAGGTGAGGATGCAGACCCGGCAACGCTTTTATGCGCCGGTTGGCATTGAGGTTATTATTTACTTTGGCACTAAGACTAGGGCAGACCTTGATAACAGATTAACTAGCATCCTAGATATGTTGGTAGAGGCATTGGTATTGCGTGATGATAAATGGCAGGATGTACCGCGCATGGCTGTGCAGGCTGAATACCGTAAAGGCAACCCCGGCGCATTTGTCAGAATTGCGGAGTTAGAGGACTAGCAAAGCCCTTATGTTACAATTACAATATCTGGTATAATAAACCCAATAATAAATACGCATACGGTGCGGCAAATCCGGCATAAAAGGAATGAAATGCAAGAGCAGCCGGTAAACCCACTCATCACACAAGCAGAGACATTAGCACAAAAGCTATTGAATGAGCTGCAGGCGCATGAGCCAAAGGTGTCAAATAAGTATGAGTATTATGATGCTGATAATGACATTAGGGATTATGGCATTTCTACCCCGGCTAAGATGGTCCACTTGCGGCCCGGCATTGGTTGGGCAAGCCGCGCAGTAAATACCCTTAGTGACCGCGTTGTATTTGAGGGCTTTGCCAAAGACCAATTTGGCATTAATACCTACCTAGAGAGCATTAACGGTTTTAGCATTATCAATAACGTAAAGCATGATGCCTATGTTGGTGGCTGTGCCTTTGTTGCTATTTCAGATGACCCTGACAGTGATAGAAAGATATTTGTACCATTCACTGCTGCAGAGGCAACAGGCGTATTAGACCAAACTACCGGCCTGCTCAGGCATGGTATGGCAGTTACTAGGTGGGGTGAGCCACAGCCAAAAGGCAAACTAAAGGGCGCACGCTTTGCGCCTGTTGATTACATGGTGTTTACGCCGGTATACACCGCAATCTTTGTTGATAGGGTATTAGTTGAGCTAGTACCAAATCCTACAGGTCGCACATTATTGCACCCACTCACCCGGCGCTCAAGCGCTAACCGGCCACTTGGCAAGTCTCGCATTAGCAATACGGTCCGGCGCATCATAAATGAGGTTGGCCGCCTTAAGCGCCGCGAGGAAATAGCAGAGGAATTTTATAGCTTACCGCAGCGCTACATTAATGGCTTGGCTGAGGGTGCTAAAAAAGATGCCGGGCTAGATAGTGCCATTGGTAAAGTGTGGGCAATAACTAAAGATGAGGATGGCGATAAGCCCGAAATTGGGCAGCTAACCCAAATGAGCATTGACCAATTTGAGACCGCCAAGAAAGATAAGGCGCGTGATTTCTGTGCTGAGACCGGCCTAACACTACGCAACCTAGGCTATGAAACCGGCAACCCAAGCAGCGCTGAGAGCCTAGTAGCCATGTCAGATGACCTATTACTAGAGGCAACTAACTCACAAGAGGAAATGGGCAAGCAGATTAAAGAGCTTTGTATTACTTTGAGGCTTGCACTGGATGAAAACAGTAATATCCCTGATGCTTTGCGCCAAATCGTACCGGCATGGAAACCGATATTTCAAGTTGATATTGGCGCAGCCGGTGATGCCCTATTTAAGCTGTTTGAAGTTATGCCTGAGCTGCAAGGCTCTATTGCCGGTTACCGTTTCTTGGGTATTAGTATCAAAGAGGCTGAGGAATTAATAGCAAAGCGTGCTGCAAGTACAGCAGGCTCAATCTTTGGAGGTCAGCAATGAGTGTTAGCACACCTGTAGTGTCACCAAACCCTTATGCTGATGTAGATGACCTAACAGCATTTTGGAAATCCCCGGATGATAGCGGCAGAGCTTTAATGCTGCTCAAAATGGCAAGTAACCGCTTACGCCTGATTGGTCAGGATGTAGGTGTTGATACTGATGCAGAGGCTAATAGCAATGCGGCCTACTTTACTACTATTCAATGGGTAGTGCTTGAAAGCGTAAAGCGTGCATTGCAGTCACCTCTTGACCAAGCGCCTACTGAGTCATATAGCCAAACAGCCGGGCCTTACAGCGAAAACTTTAAATATAGCAATCCTAGTGGTGACCTGTGGTTTAAGAAGTCCGAGCTATCAGCGATTGGGCTTTATGGTCGGCAAAGCCTCAGTAGCATTAGCACATCACAAGACCTTTACGGATATAGCATTTACAGCTCATAGGTAGCGCTATGGATATTGCGCCACTTATAAAAGACTTTGGCCTGCCGGTAGCACTGTTACTGTATTTTATTTGGCAGAATGCAAGCATCAATAAGGAGTATAATAGTTACGTTAAAGACATAGCCCAAAAAACGGTTGATGCCATTAATAAAAGCACAGAGGTAGATACTAAGATGCTGCAAGTGGTAGAGCGAATGGAAAAGAGGCTAGACAATGAGCGAGGTGTTTAGCGTGGTTACTGCTTTAACCATAATTGTTATAATACTCCTGAGTAGTGGGAGTCGTATCTATTTACGCCGCCGCTTTCAAAGGCAATTACAACCACATTTAGAAGCATTGGAAAGGGCGAGTAAGAGGAATGCACAGGTTCAAATCAAAAATGGGTGAGCTGATGAGGAATACCAAGGCACTATTTAAAAACATAGGTAGTGATGTTGCGAGTTTTTACCGCAAAAACCGCGCCCTATTAGGCTCTATAACTAACGTACTGACTATTTTGGCTTTCACTATAGGTGTATTGGCCCTATTTGCTCTTATATGGGTGCAGGTGCGGCCTATCAAGGTTGCAGACATCAAAGTGCCGGTTGCTACAGACCAAGCGAGCTACTACCCCGGTGAGGAAATTAGCGGCATATTCTTTGGTGAAATCTACCACAGAGGCGATGTTAAAGTATTGCGTGAGGTATTTTGTAAGGACTACAAAAACGTCATTGCGCCGCCTGAGAGCGCCCGAAATGGCGATTTTTACGATACTCAGAGCATACCGCGCAAGATTGAGGGCCTAAATGTCACCATTGGCCTATTGCCTGCTGATATACCTGTAGGCTCAAATTGTGTGCTGCAGTTTACTAATGTGTATGACATACAAACAATATTTGGCTCTAGGCATGTAACGTACCAGTATTACACCCAAAACTTTAGCATTGTCACTAGAGAGCGCCGCCAACAGCTAGAATGTGAGGCATCAGGGCGCAAAAATTGTAATTTCATAAACGATGTATCCCCCGAAACCCAAAATCAGCAAGTACCTGAACAACAAAGCAGCCCTGATACTATACAGAATGATGAAATACCACCAACTGTTAATAATACTTATAACAGCTACCGTAATGAAAACCCGGCTAATCAATCAGAGCCTGCACCGCGCTTTGTAGAGCGCTGCAGCGTAGATTTCATAGTAAAGATTGGTTGCCGCCAAGAGCCTGCAAATAACTAACCTGCTTGTGCTATAATGCACTCATAAAGCAGAGCTTTCCTTAAAAGGACTGTTGTGCCAACAAACTGTACAGGAAACTAAACCATGAATGATGCCGATAATGTGTCATTTGGTAAGCCTAAATCCACAGGTGCTGTGTATGTAGCCCCTGAGGGTACACCCTTACCAACAACTGCATGGGCAACCCTAAATGCCGCTTTCAAGGGCTTGGGTTATGTTTCTGAGGATGGCTTAGTAAATGGTGTAGAAACCGATACTGAGGAAGTAAACGCTTGGGGCGGTGATTTGGTCTTAGTTGGTCAAACCACTTTCAAGGAAATGTTTACTGTCAATCTGATAGAAACCAATGCAGAGGCACTTAAGGTTTACTATGGTGAGGACAATGTTGTTGAGGAGGGTAACGGTTCTATTACTGTCACCCAAACCAATGATATGCTACCGCGTGTTTCTGTAGTCTTTGAGCTTGTGATGACCGGCGGACGCATTAAGCGTATTGTCGTGCCACATGCACAGATTGCAGACCGCAGTGGTGAAATCACCTATGTTGATGGCGAGGCTATTGCATATCCTGCTGTTTTTGTCGCTTATCCCGATGAAAACGGTGATACTCACAAAGAGTACATTGCAACTGCTCTTAGCTCTTAACAGCCAAAGCAACCGGCAAGAGCGCCCCACTATGGGGCGTTTTTGTTTATGCTATAATTTGAATTACTAACTAAGGATTGGAGCAATCACTATGGCTGATGCCGAAAAAAGCACTGTAAAAGAAATTGAAGTTAAGGGCTACAAATTCACTGTAGATACTGACCTGCTTGATGACGTTGATACTTTGGAGTTTGTTGAGCGTATAGAAAACCAAGGGCAGGTAGCGGCTGTATTGCCACTGCTTAAGCACATTATGGGTGCAGGCGAATTTGCAAAGCTCAAGGCTTTCTTTATTGAGCAAGATGCCAAGGAGCATGAGGGGCAAGAGGGCTACAAGCCGCGTATGCGTATGGAGCGCATGAATGATACCTATGCTGCTATCATTGAGAAATTTGACCCAAAATCCTAGCCCTAATCAAAATACGCCGCGAGCATTTTGACGAATTAGAGGCGGACTTTCACCAATATTACAATCTAGACATCGCGGCGGTCAGCATACAAAAAGCAGCGCGGATGCTGTTTCAGCTACCGCGTGACTGCCGCGTGTTTGTGGCTATTAATCCGGCTGTGCAGTGGGGATGGGCAGAGACCTTTGCTAATAAGACAACCTACCTGCTTGAGCTATTACTATGGCAAAATCAGCAAGTTAAAAAGGGCCAACAGGCGGCCCATAACCGCCGCAAGCCTAAGCCATTCATACCTGACTTTATGAAAGTGGAGCGCCCGGAAACTGAGATAAATAAAGGCTCAGAAAAGCACACTGTTGATGATATTAAAAGCATCCTAGCACTACCGCGAGGGGTATAAAAACCACTCCCCCGGCACTCCCCCGGTCCAAAAAGTAGTACAAAAAGCGAACATTGAAATAACAGGGGTAGATACCACTCCCCTGCCCTATCGCAATGTATTTTACAGCCTGTCAAACACCTTGCGCCTATTTTTCAAGCGACACCCAAGGCAGAGTAGGGGAGTACCTATTAGTATCACCATTACGCATGAGCTATACTTAGTGTTATGAGTAAGGACACAGCTTTTGTTTTAGACATTGAGGGCGGCAAAAAAATCCTCACAGATATGATGATGCCAACGATTAAACAAAAGGCAGCATCCATTACAGCGCGTGCTAACTCTATGGCCGCGAGTATGTCAGATGACCCACCTGAGTTTACGATGACAACCCAAGTAGGCACTATTAAAAATGGTGTTCGTGCTTTTGCTACAATCAGCTCAGGTGATGGCACACGCCGCCAAAACTACATTGCCAACTATGTTATTGCTAGAGCAAAAGATGCAGGGCGCTAATAAACAGGTTATGTTATAATTTCAACATAAAAGCACGCCAACGGTTGCGGTAAAACTGGTATTTAATACAAGGTATAAAACGCAACTATATGGCAGACATCGGAACAGCATACGTCAGAGTAGCCCCAAACATGACGGGCATCCAAGGCAAAATAGCCGCCGGTTTTAAAGGCTCTGCAGGTCCGGCTACTGCTGCTCTTGGTGACGAAGTAGAAAAAAATAGCGGTCCGTTTCAGTCAGCACTTGGTAAATTAGGTGGCTTTGCTAAGGGCGCAGGTATTGCCATTGCAGGCGGTCTTGCTGCAGGTGCAGTTGGGTTAGCAGCACTAACCGGCAAGGCTCTTATGGCCGGTGCGGAGCTTGAGCAGCAGCTTGGCGGTGCTGAGGCGGTATTTGGTCAGTACGCGGATGGCATTAAGCAAGCGGCTGAGGATGCATACTTTACCGCCGGTCTTAGTCAAACTGAATTCTTGCAAGGCGCTAACAAAATGGGGTCTCTATTCCAAGGCGCAGGCTTTGATGTTCAAAGCTCAATGAAAATGTCAGCAGAGTCTATGCAGCGTGCATCAGATATTGCCTCAATCATGGGCATTAGCACTACTGATGCATTAGAGGCTGTTACCGGCATGGCTAAGGGCAACTTTACCATGATGGATAACTTAGGTGTTGCTATGAATGACACCGCCATTGGTGCATACGCTCTAAGCAAGGGTATCAATAAATCTACCGCCCAAATGTCTATACAGGAAAAGGTAGGCTTGGCGCAGCAGATGTTTATGGAAAAGACTGCCAAATATGCCGGTAACTATGCTAAGGAAAACCAAACGCTTGCAGGCTCGCTAAACTCTACCAAAAAGGCATTTGATAACCTAATGAGTGGTCAGGGTGATATTAGCGGCTTTATTGAGCTGCTAGTAAACACCATTGAGATAGCTGTGCCGCAGATTGTGGCTATTTTGCCTAAGTTGGTCCAAGGCATTGAGGCGGTCCTAAAAGCGCTTGTACCTGCCCTTGCCCAAGCATTGCCAACATTAGTACCTGCCCTAATCCAAGCGGTTGTTGGCCTGCTAAATGCCCTAGTTGCCGCCTTGCCTACTGTGGTGCAGGTATTGGTTAATGCCCTACCAATCCTCATACAAGCATTTGTGCAGCTATTTTTGGCTATATTGCAGGCACTACCTCAGATTATTCAAATTATCGCGCAGGCCCTGCCCACCATCATTAATGCCATTGTCACCGGCCTAACCTCACCTGAGTCATTACAGGCCATTATTATGGGCGCTGTGCAGCTCTTGATAGCTATAATCCAAGCAATCCCTATAATCATCCCGGCTCTAGTGGGTGCTATCCCTGTCATCATCAAAAACATATTAGCAACCCTCACAAACCCGGCATTTATCCGGCAAATGATTGATGCAGGTGTGCAACTGCTAAAAGCTACCATTTCCGGCATAGTCAGCATGGTAGGCTCAGTTATTAGTGCATCATGGGAAATTATCAAGGCAATAGCCGGTGTACTAAAGCCAAGCAACTTGCTCAATATTGGTAAAGATGTAGTAAAAGGCTTGTGGGATGGCATACAGGATATGGGCGGTTGGCTGAAAGATAAGATTATTGGCTTTGTAAAAGACAAAATCCCCGGTCCAATTAAATCAGCTCTAGGCATTCACTCACCATCAAGGGTAGCTGCAATGCTTGGTAAAGAAGTGCCACGCGGTTTAGCGCAGGGTATTGAGTCTACTAGCGGCCTAGTGGCTAAAGCTGCAGACAACATGGCAAATCAGGCCATTGTTGGCATGACTAGCCCTGCTGTAGATGCTGCAGTGGCATTTAGCGGCGGTGCAGGGGTTTACCCCGGCGGCGCAGGCGTGAACAATAATACTACTCAGACTGTTACTATAGGCACTGTGGCCCTAGGTGATGCATCTGCTGTAAGAGAATTCTTTAGAGAGCTTAATCAAGATACAATAAATGTAGGTTTAGGGCTAACCCCTAATCAGGGAGCAGTGTGATGGATGGCAGTATAAGTTTTAATAGCAACAGTCTACAGACCTACACCCCTAGCAGTGGTGCAGGCATTATTGTCAATGAAATCAATCATTCTAATATGCCGGTAAAAGAGGCCGCCCTGTTTTCCATTGCTAATGCTGATAAAAGCGCCATCCCTAATGTAAATTACCCAAGCAAGGTAGTGACTATTGCCGGTGTACTCACCCACACCTCACAGGCTAACCTAGATGCCCTAATTGACACTTTCAAAGGCTACCTGACCGGCAAAGATAAAAACCTAGACATTGGCTATGGTGCAAGCACCCGGCGCTATATTGCTACTGTAAACTCAATCACCATCACTAGAGGTAATACCAATCTTATTGCTACATTCAGTATTGAATTTATCTGTACCTACCCATTTGGCAAAGATACAAGCCTTACAAGCATCACCAACACGCTAAACCATACAAGCGCTACTTTGACTGTTACCCCTACAATCGCAGGCTCTGCACCAACTCAGATGCCAATATTCACCATCACTATTGATGCCAAGACCGGCACAGGTGATTATGTCTCTATAGCCAATAATAATAACAATCAGCAAATTATGCTGCTCAATCTAGGGCTTACAGCCGGTGATGTAATAGTAATTGACTGTGATGAGCGCACTGTTACCGTAAATGGTAACGATGTAGATTACTTTGGCACATTCTTAGAGCTTGAGCCGGGCGCTAACTCGCTCACTTATTCAGACGGATTTGATACAAGGACGGTAGATATTGTTGCCCAATACTATAAGAGGTACATGTAGTGGAGCAAAACTTTGTTATACAGGTCTTACCGGCAAGCGCCTCTACAGGTGCGCCAAACCTTTGGGCTAACCCTACGCGCATAACCGCAGATGATGGCTCAGAGGCATCATATTGGGAGGGTGCAGGTACACCATCCGGCGCATTGAATGCCTATAACTTTCCTATGCCTAACCTGCCTGCAGGTGCGGTGGTAGATGGCCTTGCATTAAATATTAAGGGCCGCGATACAGCAACAAATGCTAGTTTTAATCCTGTAGCTCTTAATATTTCCGGCTCTGACACCAAGACCATTGTTTTGGATGGTATTACAGGCGGTCCTACTGACCTATGGGGCTTATCACAGATTACTCAGAGTGACCTAGATAATTTGATGGTTACTATCACCGGCACAAGCATTGGTGGTGTTGGCGGCAGCCTGTATGTAGATTGTGTGTATGTTTTGGTCTATTGGCACTTGGACTTATCCACAAGCCCGGCAGAAGTGCCTACAAGGATTGACTACAAAACTTATTCAAAGACCGGCACATATCTAGGCTTGCTACCAAATGTCACTAGCAAATTGGCATTTACGCAGGATATTAATAGTGGTGGCTCATCTTTGGCTATATCATGCGCTAAATATGTTGCTGAGGAAGTAACTGACATTGAGGCTATCCTAGATAACAACGGTGACCCACTGCTAACTGAAAGTGACCAAGAAATATTAGCCCACACTACCACTATGCCCTTTGCTTTGGGTGCATCTGATGACGATGCTATTTATAAGAATGGTAACCGGGTGCAGGTATGGGTGTATAACAAATGGCATCCTAATGGCAAGCTAGTCTTTAGCGGCCAAGTAAATAAGGTTTCATTTGGTATGGGCGCTGAGGCCACTGTAGAGCTGCTTGTGCATAGTGATGGCCTAGACTTGGCACAAAACCTAGTTATCCCGGTATCATCCTATTCACTTACCCCGGATGTATCACAAACTAGCCAAAGCACTTATACAGATTTGTATGCTTACACAGAGGGTGCGCCGGTCAAAGGTCCTACCAGTTGGCGCTATGTGGCCCAATCATTTACTGCCGGTGCAATTAACCGCATTGGTGCTATTGACCTTATGCTGCAAGGCTATGGTGATGTTACGGTTACTCTGTCAATCGGTGGTAGCAATGAATTCTTGGGGGCGGTTACTCAGTATGTATCAGCAGGCTCACCAACAGTTACTAGGATTTACTTTAATACGCCTATTACAATTACGCCGGGTGCATTGCTAGTGTTCAATGTGACAGTGCCTATATTTGGCAACATGCGTATTTATCGGTCCGCTACAGATGTCTACTCAGGCGGCACAGCGTTTTTGGCAGACTCAGGCTCTTATGTACCACAAACTTATGACCTATATTTTGTTACTCAAAGCGCAAGCCTTGGTGATACTACAGTAACCTACACATCACAAGACCCAATAACCGGCATCCTTTCTGCAGTATTGGCGGATTACAATACTCGCGGTGGTGTAATTACTGAGCGTGATTTTGATGCAACAGGGCTATCACTAACCTACACCTTTAACCAAGACACTATATTTGATGCTATTGGAAAGATGCTTGAATTAGCGCCCTCAGGCTACTATGCCTATGTAGATTTGGGTACTGCAGAGATAGATGTGCTTGATACCTCAGACACCGCAGACTTTACTATTGTGAAAGGCCGGGATGTACACTTATCAAAATTTGTGTTCAGCATTGAGAATGTAAAAAACAACCTCTACTTTAGCGGTGGCGCTGTTGGCGGCGGCGATAACCTCTATAAGCTCTACCAAAACACTGAAAGTGTCGCTAACTTTGGTGTGAGAGCAGCAAGCAAGTCAGATGGCCGGGTAACGCTCACACCAACCGCTGATGCTATTGGTGACTCATTCATAGCTGAAAGCTCAGAGGAAACCCAAGAGACTACTATAACCATCCTCAATAACACGCTAGATATTACTCTGTTCACACCGGGCAAGACCATTGGTTTTAAGAACTTTGGCAAGCCATTTGATGACATGATACTGCAGATTGTGCGCCGAGAGCCTAACTTTACTGATGGTAGCGCTGTTTTAGCTGTTGGCCGCCTACCACTTAACCTGAGCGCTGAAATACAGCGCATTAACCGAGAGCTGCAGCTTGAGCAAACACTTAATAACCCTACTGCACCAAGCTAGTGATATAATAACCATAAGGAATTAAGACATGCCAAAAATCCCCTCATTACCACCAATTAGTACACTCGCAAATGATGATGAGTTTCCAGTAGAGGACACAAGCGCCTCTACTACTAAGCGCAGCACCCTAACCAAGCTAAAAGAGTGGTTGCAGGGCCTGTCAGGTTGGATTACTTACGCGATGATTGCAACCAATACATTGCGCTCAGACCGCCGCGATACATCTAATTGGCTCAATATTTCTAGGCAATACGGATATAGAACTAGCAACCAAACCTCTACTAGCGCATCATACACACTGTTGGCATTGAACAGCCCAAGCTCTAACTTTACGGTAAGCCATACAACCATAACCGGGCGCGTTAAAATCTACCTTTCTATACCTGCAGGCGCAAGCGCTAACAACATGCAAATTGGTGTAAGCCATGACGGTGGCACAACCTTTACTGAATTACTAGACTTTTCTATTAACGATGGAACTATGAAATTTGGTATGGCTACTCGCACCGGCCTTACTGCCAATACCGCCTATACCTTTGGTGTGTATATGAAAATTGCCGGTGGCGCTACTGCTACTTTCTATGCCTTTAGGTCCGCTACTTTGGTCATTGAGGATTATTAAACTATGGATGCCTTTTTGCCTACAGTGCAAAAATGGAATAAAACAGAGTGGGCCTTAGCTCGCAAGCGTGCAATAGCTAGTAAAGACCCTGTTTGTGCGATATGCCATAAATACATTGATGTGCAGCTACCAATGAAAGACCCGGACACCGGCGCTTTTAATCCATTAGCTGTAGAGGTAGACCATATTGTGCCGCGCTCGCGTGGTGGCTCGCTGTATGAGCTAGATAACCTGCAATTAAGCCACAGTGCCTGTAATCGCAAAAAGGGCGCTAGGATGGCTGAGGACTACACAGATAAGCATGTAAACCCTGTGCCGCTATCAAACCCTTGGTAGTTTGTGCTAATATAAGCGTAAGGAGAGTTGGAGCATGGCAGTAACAAAACCCAATATAGTCAGCCGCATTGGTCGTATACCGGCAGGCAATCATGGCGGTCCGCGCCCGGCTAAACCAACTCATATTACAGACCATCACATTGTTGGCGATGCACAAGCGGCAATAGGCAGATTTGAGCAAGCCGGGCAGGAGGCATCTAGCACATTTATCATTGGCTCTGACGGTACTATTTACCAAGAGCTAGACATAATGACTATCCCCTACACTGATAGCAACATAACTAGCAACCGGCGTGCTATAACGATTGAACACGCAGGCGGCCATGCCAATGTGCCATACACAGAGGCTATGTATAAATCTAGTATTCACCTACATGCTTGGCTAAAACAGGAGTATGGCATACCAAATGCAAATATCCTGCAGCACAAGCAAGTAACCCTGCCTACGCGCCCCACAGCTTGTGCCGGTGGCCTAGACACTGATAGAATTAAGCGAGATAGCGACACGCTACTGCAAGGAGGCTCTATGTCAAAGGATGCATTAACTAAAGAGGAAGTTATAGAATTACACTATGCTTACTTTATTGGCGGTCCGGGTACAGGCTATGGCTATGAGCATGTTGGTAAGCCTCTTGAAAAGCTAATACATGATTGGAAAAACAGCGGCTACCGCAAAAACGTGCTAGACCGTTACTATGCATTTGATAAGAATGTTGAAACTATCAATCAGCTTAACCGCGCTGTAAATGACCTCAATGCACAAATTCAAAAGCTCACCTCAGATGATGAGGCAGACAAATCACGCATTGCAGAGCTGCAGAGTCAGTCAGTTGCCCTTAAGCAGCTTGCGGATGATTTACAGACCAAGAATAATGAGCTTGTACTTGAAAAAGAATATGCCACTAAGACAGGTAACGCATTTACCCGGTGGCTAGGTGAACAACTTAATAAAATTTTAGGAAGGTAATTATGAGCAATCAAACCCCAAAGCCAAAAGCACCAACTGTAGAAACAATCACCCAATACAATGTTGATTTTGGTGATGAGCTTGTATCTGTTTCCGGCAAAGATGCCAAGAATGAAAAAGAGGCTCTTAAGCTCGCTCAGGAGCAATACGATAAGACCCATAAAGGTAAAAAGGAGGCGTAACGCTATGGAAAACAAAAGCCTTTTAAGCCCACAAAACAACACACCAAAAGCTAAATCAGTCCGCACATTCTTGCAGAGTGTAGGGGCTACCATTGTGGCCTACCTATATGGTCTATGGCAGTTGCCCGGCGTAAGCGATTACACTAACAACTTTATCAAGACACAGGGCTTTGAGCTGCTTATTGGCTTGGCTGTGCTAGTAGGTGTGCCTGCAGCGCTGATAGCTTACTTGCAAAACCGCCGCGCACGATAGTTAAAACCAAAATAGAGCGCCCTCGCAACGCGCTCTATTTTTATTGGTCAGATATTTATTTTGATAACTGAATAAAATTATTGTACAGGCTGAGGCTTTACTTGGTCAAGTGACTTGCTACCTTTCTCACCATTGCAGTAAATACAGGCAGGCTTGAGGTTATCAGCAGTAAAGCGCTTGCTAGGGTCTCTACTTCTGCTAACAACATGGTCCAAGGTTAAATGCGCTACATCAATGCGGCCCGGACACCAAGGGTGTATGCCTAGGTAGCACATCCAATACTTGCCCTCTATAGGCGGCGGATTGTGCCTAATCCATGAGGCGCGAGTTACTAGCCATTGTTTAGTTTGTTTACCTACCTTATTGATAGGTGAGCGCTTGAGCTGTTTTAGTGTTCGTTTTGGGTTTTGATAACAGGAGTACGAAAAGTGGCCCATTAAGCCGCAGTGCTTGCAGGGCTTTTTTGGTGTTCGGTCCATCTGTTTGTTACCTCCAATCTGTATAAAAACATTATACAGTAGTGCTTATGATATAATCACAACATAACCAACAAACCGTAGACGGGAACTACCCGGTTAAGAAAGGAGCAGGCGGAATGGCGGAGGTTACTTTTAAGACCTATGTGGCAAAGATAGATGATTTGCTACCGAGTGAGGAAAACCCACGCAAAATAGGGCGCAAGGGCTTTGAGTCACTTAAAAAATCGCTGCAAGAGTTTCCTGAGATGAAACAGTTGCGCGAGATTGTTGTTGATGAGGATTTAAAGATATTGGCCGGGCATCAGCGTATCTATGCGCTGAAAGACCTAGGCTATGAGGATGTCTTTGTTAAGCAGGTCTTTGGCCTTTCCAAAAAACAAAAACGCGAGTTTATGATTAAAGACAATACCAACTCAGGTGATTGGGATGATGACATTCTAGCTAATCAGTGGGATATGGATGAGGTCAAAGATTGGGGCGCAGATTTTAAGTTTCCGGGCAGTGATGCCGGTGACAAAGATGATACAGGCGATTATAAAACCCATGAGGTAACATGCCCTAGCTGTGGGCATCATTTTGAGCTTTCTGAGGCGCGTGAAGTTTAAGGGCTTAATACCACCATGTCAAAAAAGGGTATTAAGCTAGGGGATGAGATTGAGGACGTAGTTAGTAAAGTACGCGGTATTGCTCATGGTCACTTGGTTTATTTGGATGGTACAGAGTATTGGATTATTCAGCCCCAAGCCCTAGAGAATGCGGAGCTTGCTAAAGAGGTCCATGCTAGTGCTGCTTATTGCAAGCGTGTTGGCGATGGTGTCTACCCTAAACCTAAAAAACAGATGGGCTTTCATGTTGAGGATGCAGAGGAAAGATAACCATGACTGCCAAAAGGAAAACAGCGCAAACTAAGGGAAGTGACAAACTCACACCGGCTACCCCTATTGGTGAGGTCATTAAGGCCAAAAAGCTACCTGTTAAGGGAAAGAAAACAGCGAGTAAAAAAGTTGCTCAAAAAAAGAAACCGGCCAAAAAATCAGAGCCTAAGTTTACAGAGGCCATGTTTGAAAAGCACTTTTTTGCGCTTAGTCCTAAGCAATTCAAAATGATGTGTGATGAGTGGAATGCCGCTAACCTAAAAATCAAGATTACTAAGCAGGCAGATTATGACCATTGGCTAAACTACTTTAAGACTCTACCGGCAAGCCACATCCGTACATTAGTTATTACCGGGCAGGATATTCTTAATGCTGAGGCGTATAGTGCGCTCAGGCTATGGGCAGACATTATTAGTAACCCGGCTCGCATTGGCAAAATCCACCAAACCGCATTGACCAATAACAAAGGCAAGGATGACACCGGCATTGTTGCTATGGCCCTCAAAAATGACCGCTATGGCGTTTTGTGCGCTACTCGCGACAGAATAGCCGAAAAGCTAGAGAAAGGCGCAGGAGCGCGAGATACAGCGGCCCTAGCGCGTGAATTGACGGAAGTGATGACCCAAATTGCAGATTATGAAAAGCGGCAAGGGCCAAAGAAAACTACCATGCTAGGCCAATTACTAGAGGGTATGCCCGGTGCTGCTACCGCAGCACCTGAACATAAAAAGCGCCCAAGCAAGCCCGGCGGCGGTACTCGCAAGACTAGCTATGCATCAAGAGTAACCATAAGAGATATTGAGGAAAGCGATGATTAGAGCAAGCAAGTCAAAAGGTACACCTAAGGCCAATAGTCAAAAGCCTAAAAAACGCTATGGCAATCAAAGGCCGCGCATTGATATTTATAAGGATGGCGATATTTGGCTTGCTGATAAAGTCATTAGGCTGCTAGAGCATTATGGTATCAATCTGCTCAAGTGGCAGCGTATGGTCCTATACAAATGGATGGCTGTAGAAAAGGGTGAGGATGGCAAGTGGTATTGGGTAAACCCTGAGTGTGGCCTGTTAGTACCCCGTCAAAACGGTAAGTCAGAGCTGCTTATTGCTCGCATCATTGGCGGCATGATATTCATGGGTGAGGCATTAATTTATACTGCCCACTCAGATAAGACGGTAGAGGAAATCAAGCGCCGGGTGCAGCGTTTCTTTTACGATGCTGAGGAAGAAATACGCGACATGCTCACTGAGGAATTTGATAAAGAGCCTAAGAGCCTAGATTATGTTGAGCTTAGGAATAGAGGGCGCTGTGTATTTAGAACCCGAACCCGAACCGGCGGCCTTGGTACTACCAATGATTGCTTGCTGCTAGATGAGGACCAAGAGGAAACCGATGCACAGCAGGAGGCCCTACTGCCTACCATTTCAGCCGGTAAGTCACAAAATCAGCAAGTTATTAGGGTAGGTACACCACCATCCGGCGGCACAACCGGCACAGTCTTTTTGCGTGTTAGGAAAGCAGTGCTTGATGGCAAAGACACTGATACCTGTTGGCAGGAGTGGTCAGTTGAGACAATCAGAGACCCTAATGATGTTGAGGCATGGTATGAGGCTAACCCTAGCCTTGGCTATTTCTTAATGGTCCGGGCGGTTGCTAGTGAGGCCAAAAAGATGGCTGTGGATAGCTTTAATAAAATGCGCCTTGGTTGGATTGCCGGAGTAGAGAATATGAGGGCCATTAGTGATGAACTGTGGTCACCGCTTGCAATACCTAAGGTAGAGCTACCTGATAACCCACACCTTGTATATGCAATCAAATTTGCCCCGGATGGCAGCGCAGTATCATTAGCGGTGGGTGTCATTATGGATAATGGCAGGGTGCATGTTGAGCTTATTGAGCGCAAGCCCATGAGTAGAGGCACACAATGGATTGTGATGTTTCTGATGGATAATGGCCGATGGCGCAAAGCTAACAAAATCATTATTGATGGCGCAGCCGGTACGCAACTGCTTGTAGAGGAATTGGTACGCACTGAGCGCAAGATGAGCAAGCGCATACTTACCCCTAATGCTAAAGAGGCCGGTGCAGCTTATGGCGCATTTCATACCGCTATTGAGAATGCACAGCTAACTCACTTTAATCAGCCTGCCCTCAATGTCTCAATCCGCACTGTTAAAAAGCGGTCCATTGGTAAAGATGGTATGTTTGGCTATGCCTCAATGAACCCGGACATTCAGAGTGACCCCACAGAGGCCGCCGCTTTTGCTTACTATGGCGCTATCAGGTTTAAAAAAGAGAAAACTACCAGTGGTAGCGGTCAAAGTATCATGGTATAGTGCAGAGCATGGCTTTAGGTCGTAAGACAGCCTCTAGCCTAGAACTCCAATTCGGCAATCAAACCCCTACGCGCTGTGGGGGTTTTTGCTTTGCTATAATTGTGCTTATGGCAAATAAGGGCAAATATAAATCAGTCCAAAAAGGCATACCGGCGCTAGTGTGCATACCCACCGGCGAAAAGGTCACCATAGATGGCAAGATTTATACGGTCCTAAAATTGATGTATGACTTAAAGGGTGAGTATATGCCACCGGCAACACTGAGGGTTTAATATGGAAAATGAGCCTGATACTGAAAATGTCCTTTACATGGATGAGTACCCGGAGCTTGCAAAGCGTGTATGGCTAAGGCGCTTGGCGGCAAGCAGGCTAGGGCAGCAGGCGGTAGAGACCACCCAAATCATTTACTTACCTGAGCCGCCGGATGGTGCAGCATGACAATCTATAAATGCCCTGATGGTCACGAAAGCAGAACCACACCGGGCAACTGCTTTATCTGCAATCAGCAGCTAGTAGATGTATAGAAACTCACCGGCGCTTGCGGTCCGATAGGTTGTTTTGCCCCAAGTGGGTGCATTCATTTCAGAGATATTAATACTACCGTCAGCATTTACGCTTTCCACATACACCACATGGCCCAATGCGCCGCGTGTAGTAGTGCCTACCGCCCCGGCTCTTGGCGTGCTACCAACCGCCATGCCTGCTGCTGCAGCCCGGCTATACCATGTATTTGCGTTGCCTAGGCTATTAGGGATGCTTGCGCCCCGGCGGTTTTTAACATACCAAGTGCAGTAGCCATAGTCGTATGTATTACCACCGCCATAATCACGCAGAGGCGCTACATTGGGCGTTTCAGCCGGAAGTGCCACAACTGCCGGTAAATCGCGATTAAGCTGCTCAGATGGCTCAGGAATGGTTATTTTATCACCAACATGGATGATGTCAGGATGCTCAAGTTGCGTATTCTTGGCCCATAAGCGTTGCCACTCTACATTGTAGGCAGTACCAATCTTAGTGAGGTTATCACCACTCACCACAATATAAACAACCGGCTCAGGCTTTGTAGGCTCTGCAACCGGCTTGGGTGTTTCTTTAGGCTTGATTGTAATTTCAGGGGTAGGGGTCTCTAGTACCCTCAGGGTAAGAAAGTCAAATTGTTTTGACAGGGGTAAAGGTTGCGCTGTAAAAGATTGTGCTGCTGCTGTTGATGGCGTTGCTATTATTGATACCATCAGCAGAGTAAATAGTGTGCGTTTCATAATCCATGAGCCTCAGGGTAGGTAGTTGGCGCGGCTCGCTTTGTGTCTCCTAAAACATTAATAGACCATTTGAGTTTATCATGCTTATACTTTTGCATGTCAATAGCAACCATTGACAAAAAGGGCAGTGTGTGCTAATATAATACTGTTATGAAAAGAATAACAAACACAATCAAACAAACATATTACCGATACCAACCCGGCGAGTTTCTACCAATCTACTCTGGTGGTGAAATGCTTAATAAGCGTGACTTTCACATTTACCGCATTAAGTGGATTATCAATAACCGCCGCGCTTTCATGTATCAGCTTACGCACCAAGTAGGTTAGTCACCTCTGTTATTTACTCGCTTTTAGATACTATATAGAAATGTTTATTTAAAACATTTTTATACACTATATAGAAACACAAGAGCATAAAGCTGGTTTTACACAAGTAATCCCCAGAATTCAGGCACTTTTACACAAGCGGCTTGGCAAATAAATGCGC
>Ga0075464_10000284_pt1 | contig 21984 bp, 12 predicted proteins | sample DEB19_08_DNA_5_FD_75068 | JGI IMG/M metagenome (GOLD analysis project Ga0075464, IMG submission 75068) | Aqueous microbial communities from the Delaware River and Bay under freshwater to marine salinity gradient to study organic matter... | ecosystem: Environmental > Aquatic > Marine > Coastal ...
CTAATGCTGCTTCATTTGAAGAGGAATACGATAATCAAGCAGACATTATAGAGGGTGAACTCAGAGGAGAACCTACACCTACTGAAGCTGAACCAAGTACACCTGAACCAACGGTAGAAGATACTCTCACAGCTAAGCTAGAGAAAGCTAAAGAAGATGCCTTAAATGAGCTAGAAGACTTATTTAAGGAAGCAGGGAAAGGTCTCAAGCAGAATGCTGATCCAGTACTGATAACTAAGATCATGGCTGCTACAGTTAAGCTTACTGGTATCTACTTTGCATTGGGTACTATTAAGTTTGCTGATTGGGCTAAAGCTATTCTTACTGATCTCAAGAAAAGAGGTGTAGATCCTGAAGATGTTAAGCCATTACTTAAACAGGCTTACTTAGCTACTGCTGCGTCTTCAGAGGTTAAAGATGAAATACTTGATCAGATGGATGATGCTAAGACTGTACGTGCATTCGATATAGATAGTTTGTTACTTGGTTCAAAAGATACAAAAGAAGTTCCTAAAGGTAATGGAGAAATCAAACTGAATGAGGGTCAAGAGAAAGCATTCAGTGAGATTATGACATTCCTTGAGAATACTGACCCAAGTGTAAATACACATACCTTGATTGGTGCTGCAGGTACAGGTAAGACAACTATTGTTAATAGTATCCTTAAGGCTCTACGTGAAGCAGGAAGTGTCTATGGTACGGTTGTACTTACTTCTCCTACTCATCGTGCTAATACAGTTACCATGAGTAAGAATAAGAGTGAGAAAGTACAGACGTTACATAAACTACTTAATCTTTTGCCCTGGATCGACTTAGATAAGTTTAGTGATTATGATTCCAGTAAGGTAACTTTTAAAAGGGGTGATAGTGAAGACGACACAGGATTCCCTAGTAGTGGGTTAGTTATTGTTGATGAGAGTTCAATGATTGGAGACGATCTATATGACTTTCTTATCAAGAGTCTTGATGCTAATCCAGGTGTTAAGATTTTATTTTTAGGTGATGCAGCACAGTTACGTCCTGTATCTAAAAAGAATAAGAATGGTGAGCGAGTAGGTATCAAAGATGATGCAAAGGATTCTAAAGCATTAACTGAATCTAATAGTGTGTCTATTCTTACAAAAGTAGAAAGAGCTGAGAATAGTGCATTATTGGGTGAGTCTGTGTATTTGAGAAATGGGAAAGGAAACTTCTCTGATACCAATAATATGACTGACTCTAATGGTGTTGTTTTCTTAAATGAAAAGAAAACTTTCATAGATAAAGTAGTGGATATGTTCAAGTCTAAGGAGTTCTTGAAAGATCCATTATTAGTTAGAGTAGTGGCATTTAGGAATGAAGTTATTAAGGATCTTAATAATAGAATTCGTGAAGGTATCTATGGTAAGAATCCACCTGATTACGTTGTTGGTGAATTACTCTTAGGTTACAACGCTTATGGTAAAGCTAATCCAGGTGGGATACTACCTATCGCTAATGGTGTGGACTACATCATAGATAAGATTGGACCAACAGAAAGTAAAGAAATATTAGGTGTTTCGGTACTCACAGCAGAAATCACTTTTCATGACGTTTTTGGTTTAGCTAAATCAAAGAAATTACGTTTCATTCTTCCATCAAATACTGAGGCTACATGGACTGCATTAGGTCTAGTAGGAGATAAGTTTCTTACTCATGATGCCAACGGTAAGTTTATACCTGAGAGAGATACTCGTGCACGATACAAACGTAAGAAACCTTTTGAAGAAGTATTAGGTGAGTATGTATTCCCTCGTGATATTGGTGTAATGGAAAAGAAAAAGGGAGATACAAAAGAGAAGCTACGTCCTATCCATAATCAAACTATTAACTATGGCTATGCACATACTATCCATAAATCTCAAGGTGGTACTTATTCTTATGTGTTTGTGGAAGGTAGAGATATTGATTCACCTGATGCAGACTTGAATAAGAGACTTCGTTACGTAGGTACAACTAGAGCCAAGAAAGGAGCATTCATTTATGTTGGTCCTGGTGTAGCAATAGATACATCTAAACCTGTTACCTATCTATCCTTTACTCCTGCAGATGCTAAGGATAAATCAAAGGTAGAGACTCCGATTATTGAGGAGACTCCTAAAACAGTTGATCCTATTTTGGGTGCTTACACCAATCACTCTGGTGGTGCGAAAGGCTATGATGCTGAGTGGGACATTATAGGATCTGAGTTTGGTTTCAATAATAACAACCATTACTTATTACCTGTAGATGGTGATGTTGCAGATCCAAGATTGAAAGCTAAAGGTGTTAAGCCTGTAGATGCTACAAAAGATATTGGTCAAGTGGCTGCTACTGGACAAGCGACAGGTGAGGCTCAGGTAGCTGTAACAGAAGCTGAAAGACTCATGGGCAGAATAGCCCCTAACCACACAACACGTAATACTAAGAAGATTAGAAACTATGCTCAGGTTAAGAATGCTGATGGTATTTTTGCTATTGGTTCCTTAATACCTAAAGGTGCAGAGATTACTATTGCACAAGGTAAAGAAACTAGAACTGCTTTAGTACCACAAGTAAATGGAGGTACAAGTGTTGCTGTACAGTTAGGTATTATGATGGGTAAGCCTACCTATGTATTTAACCAAGTAGAGAATGATACCTATGCAGAAGGATGGCATAAATGGGATGCAGCTAAAGAGGATTTTGTACCCACAGGCATACCTGTACTGACTAAAAACTTTGCAGGTGTAGGCACATCATCAAATACAACAGAGCAAGGTAAGCAAGCTATCAGAGATGTGTATCAGAAGACTTTAGATTCCTTGAATGAATCAGAATCTAAGACTACTGGTACATCTATAGATGCTTCTAATATCTATGATAGATTGAATCCTAGTAAGACTGTTACAGAGAATGTAGCCTTAGAGTCATGGTCTAATCTTAAAGATGCTACTGAAGCCATTACTGATAAAGCAGTTATTTCTACTCGTATTAAGGGTTCTAATGAACATTTTGGTAATCCATTTAGCTCTACAGTAGCAGGGTTAATCAAGACTAAGAGTACAGAAGAGAGTGTAGTACGTTACCTTGATTGGATCCTATCTGAGACTACAGATATCAACCCTGAGCAACATGCTTGGATCAGAGAGCAACTCAAGTCTCAAGCATTAGTGGGTAAACCTATCCTTTATTACAAAGAATTGGGTGAACCATCTCATGCTAACGCTTTAGATTACTTAATCAATACTGAGTTTAAAGTTGATCCAGAAGTTGCTACCGAGACTCAAACTATCAATCCTGAGTATCGTGGTAAGGTTATTCTTGCTCATGCAGGCACAGGTAAGAGTTTTGCTACTAAGTCTAATCCAGACATTGTTGATGGTGATGTACTGTACTATCAAGCAACGAATACAATTATTGATAAGTACAATAAAGCCAATGGAGAGAATGTACCTAAGATTAAAGATGTAACAGGTACTCGTGGTGTATTTGATGCTTGGGGTGAATATGGAGATAAAGCAGCTATTCAAGCATTAGAAGTTCTTAAGGTTAGTAACAAAAATGTTGTAGGCGAACTCAGTAAAGTTACACCTACTGATGTAGCCAAGTGGAAGAAGTCATTACTAGGTGGTGACAGTGACACCAAAGCTATTGCTACCTTAGAGAAGTATTTAGTTAGCAAGACTGAGATAGATAGTCGTAAAGCTGAAGCTATAAGACGTAGAAATGAGATCTATCAAGAATATGCTAAGCAAGCAAGAGCATTAGCTGACTCAGGTAAGACTGTGCTTTCGTCTTCTATTCGTCCTGAGTTAATAGCTGTAGCAGATATAGTTATTGCACAGAATGATGTTAATTTCATTGCTAAGAACTTAACCAGTAGTGAACGAGTAAATCAAAACAGTGAGGTAGATCTTGGTAAGATTCAGAAGAAGATAGATAAAGCTATACGTGTAGAAGGTGAATTAGGTAATAAAGGTAAGCGTATTACTTTAAAGAACCTAGGTGATAAGCAATTCATATCAGATCTACTGTTTGGTTCAGATGAGGTCATAGCAGAGTCTGTAATTGATGAAGGAGTGTCAGTACATGGTAAGCCTAAGCTTATGTCTAAGCCTATTAGAGAGATTGATAATGAGCTTCCTGTGGGAGGTATGAGTGTATTCACTGGAGCAGCTAATGTTACCCCACGTGAGAGACAAGCAGCTCAAGCTAAGATTATCAACTCACCCAATACTACAGAGACAAAAGTAGTAGCTCCTATAAAGCGTAAGGATGGTTCTACTACTCCAGGTAGGACAACGAAGATTGAGATATCTGGCTTACAAAAAGCTAATTTAGTTGTAGCTAGTTTCTATCAGAAAGCTAAGTCTAATTCTGTTGTAGTAGCTATTAAAGACTTCTTTACTACTCACTTCTCTAATGACACTTCAGCTAATGAGTTCTTAGATAAGTTCTTAGGTAGACCTGCTACACCTGAGGAATTAAATCTTATTAGGGTATTCAGGGATTTCCATACTAAGAGAATTCAACCTAATGTCAGATCATTACTTACAGGTTATGCACAATTAGGTGATTTTAAGCTTACTGATTATCTTACTTATTTGTTTCCTGATGAGGCAAATCCTTCATTAGATGAAAACATTGTTACTGCTATAAGTGCTGCAGCATTCTCATTCTTATTGGAGAAGTCAGGTAAGTTCACTCATGCAGAAGAAGATGTAGCAGAGCTATTAGGGTTAGACGAGAAGACTCCTATCCCTCATGTAGTTATGAGACGTTATCAGAATGTTGGTAGCTCAAGGGCTGCTATTGTAAGTTATCTAGGTAGAAGTATCTTTGAGACTCTCTCATTGAAAGTACAACAAGATGCTACAGAAGAACGTAAACAGAGAATGATCAATGCCTTTGGTTCATTGGCTTACAACATAATGGCTAAAGAAGGATTACTTCAAGTTACTGAGGTACTTAATAGTGTGGTGGCAGGTGACATAGCTCGTGTTACTGGTCAGACTACTGACCACACAGTTAAGAATGATGAAACATTAAAAGGTGATCATGTTAGAGGATTCACTACTTATGCACGTGTTGCTTATGATACTAAAACCAAGAAAAGTAAACGTGGTGATTGGTTATATGAGAATAACGCTAAGCTACGTCCAGATATTCAAGAGTATAAAGATGCAGCTAGAGGTGTCTCTTCTGTATTAAACAACCTCTTTGGTATTACCAACGTAGATACTGCTCCATTGTTCAAAGAACCAAAAGGATTGAACCAAGAGTCTACTGATCAGTTAGGTACACAAGTACCTTCAGCACTCAAAGACAATACTGAACAGATGATGAAGAAGAAGTACGTACCAAATGGTGATACGTACAAAGCTATGCTTCATTTGAGGGATAACAACACAGAAGCTTTAGAAGCGATGATAGGCGTAGTATCTGATGAAGACATAGCAAAGATGCATGTCACTCAGAGAAGCTCTGTAATCAGCACTAATGAGGGTCTGAGACGTAGTTTAGAGAATGGTCTTGCTTTTGTTAGTTCTGTGCCTACCACAGAAGGTCAATATGCTCCTATCTACTTACCTATGAAAGTATGGGTACTTAATCGAGTAGGTGTTACTTCTAACTTGTTTAATGAACAAGGAGACAAGGTACATCGTGCACTCACAGTAATGAGCCAACATGTTCAAACTATTGCTGCTACCCAGCCTTTAGTAAATGGTGAGATATCCCTTGTAGGTAGAGCACTACTTGGTGCTGCTGCATACATGGAAGAGATCACATTATCTATTGGTAAGGTGGCAGTAGATAAGACTGCAGCAAGTGTCTATTTACCTGCATTGATGGAATATCTATCACTGGATCGAGTGAGTTCTGCTATTGCTTCTTATGGTAAGTTACAAGACGGTACTGCAACAATGGAAGACATTACTGCAGTGAGAGACCTAGTCATTGAGTTTGGTGGTGGAGCTATGTCTCTTGCATCAGTCAATGTGCTGTATCAACTATCTACTATTAAGGATGGTAAAGCTACACTCAAGACTGAAGGAGAAGTAACTACTAATGTTGCTATTGGATCAGATGGTGTAACTAATGGTATGGCTCTCTCTATGCTTGTTTATGGTATTGGGAGACCTAGAAATAAACAGGGAGCTACAGTTAACAGTCTACACAATGCAGCAGGTTATTTTTATGTAGGAGATAAACAAGAGACTCTAATGGCGTATCGTAGTAGTGGTGCTGATGATTTGTATCAGCAACTAGCTAGGATTCAAAAAGACCTATGGAACACACTAGTTACTAATAATAGAAACCCTGTAGAGCAAGCTAAGCATGCTGCTTTAGCTTTCTTTGATCCTAAGTTTGGTGAGAGAGCAGGAGCAAAGGTAGGCTTAGTACCCTTTGTTTATGGTTCAGGTTTCACTTCTATTAAGGCAGCACAGTCACGTGCATTCATCAGCTCTATCTACGCTACTATGGCTAAGTTAGCTAGTAGTAATGGTGGTAATCCTACAACAGCATCTATAGTCGAGTTTGATACCCACTTGTCTGCTCTATTGGGTAAGCCTGAAACATTTTTAACGAATGCTGTTTTAGCAGCTAGGGAAGGTTTAACAGTTAAAGAGGAGCTTATTAAGGCTAAGGTAGATGCCATTCTTGAGACTGAATTGACTCCTAATATGATTGATAAGATTACAGAAGTTGAGTCAGGTATAAGGGGTACCATCACACAGAATGCAATGAAAGTCATGTCAGGAGATTTGATTGCTGCTCGTGGTAGAGTCAATAACTTAGCCAGTTTAGGCTTTGACATCTTTAAAGGTTTGTTTGACTTCACTCGTGATGAGACTTTAAAGAACCTAGAATCTCAAGGGTTAACTAAGTATCGTGTAGCTCAAAATGGCGATAGAATAACTTTAGAAGGTCTTACTGTTAAACAGATGGATCGTCTAATGGCTGATCTAAATAAGTATGGTCCTGTTGTAGTCTCTGTTGCAGGTACTTATTCAACTAATCCAGTTGAGTCAGCTCATGCTATGTACATTGTAACTAAGGTACCTCAGACTGCTGAATTACCTGTTTCTAAGTTACATATCAAAACTCAGTTTGATATTAAACACACACCTAACAGTGCTACTGTGCCTACATTCAGTAACTTTGAATCTCCACTATACACAATCACTATTGAGTACAGAGGTCCTGCTAATAACGCTTCTATTGTTCAAGCTATGGATGCTTGGGTAACTACTCAGGTATCTTCTAAGTTTGATGCATTGAACCACCATGATGAGAATGCCTCAGGGGTTACTGAAGCTGTCGCTATGGCCCAGTTCCAAAACAAAGTATTGTTTGATGCAGCACTCCAGTATGGTGTGTACAAAGAAGTATTAAGGGGTTCTTTATTCAGACCACTTAGAGGGATTATCAAATATGGTGAAAGCTCTACAGGTAAAGAGACTGATGCATCTTCTGAGTTAGCTAGACGTAACTTTGCTGTAGAGCTGAGCAAAGGAACTTTTAGTAGCTTAAAACAATATGCAGATGAAAACTTTAATATCAAAAATAAAACTAGTTACTCTGACTTATTAAAAGCCATTGTTACTGCAATGTATGACGTAGAGGTTAATAAGGTTTCAGCCTTAAAAGGACTATCTGCGATATCCCAGTACAGCTTAGAAGGTGGTGAGTACAAGATAACACCTAGAGATAAGCAAGCTATAGAAGATAAAATAGCTGCTTTAAAGGAAGAGTTAGCTTTGGACTTAGAGGTAGCTACTAAGTTAGGTAAAGACTTAGATAAGCTTTACTTCAGTACTATTACTACGCCTAAAGCTCAAGCTAAACCTGAGGTAGTTAGAACCATTGGTTCAAATGGTAGAGTGACTCAACGTAGTACTAAAAAGATTAAGTTCAGAAGAGCAGGTGATCAAAGCAACATATTGAATCCTGTTTACTTGGGTAATGATTTCCTTGTAGTAAATGACGGTATAGTTGATGTAGCGGCATCTATTGCCAATATAGACTTCAGTGGTACTTACATGGACTCTGCATTAGGTAAGGCAATGCTTAAGCTGATACTCAGTAGTTTACCTAAAGGATTAACAGTTCAGTATTTAACTCCTGATAACGTAACACCTGATATGGCTAAAGCTTTGGTAAATCCTAATGCTAAAGATTCAGCAGTGGATAAGCTATCCAGAGGCGACTCATGGTACTACAACAACAATATTGTAATAGCTGTTGATGGTAGAGGTCATGCTGTCAGTCTGATACATGAATTAGTTCATGCTGTTACTTCTGCTACTGTAGGTATAGGTGGTGATCCTAATACCATTGATGCCTTTACCAGACTATCCGATAGACTGAAAGAGTATGCAGCAGATAACGCAGCTAGTATCAGTCCCCATACCTTGAAGAAGATTGAGTATGCTACAGGTAAGTTAAGTGAGTTCATTACAGTCATGCTCACTGAGCAAGACGTATTTGAATTAGCTCGTAAGATTCCTACTTCTCTTAAAACTAGAACCAGAAGTGCTAATACAAAAGGCATGGCTACTCTATTAAAGGACTTCCTTACTGTAATAGCTGATTACTTTAGATCTAAAGTAAATGCAGCAAAAGACAGTTTAAATGGTATGGAATCTTTGTTGGAATCTACGTTAGTTATCGCTATGGATGCTATACAACTCAACAAGACTTACTTTGATTCAGGTACTAGTGAAGACTTTGAAGGGGAGTTAGATAATGACTTGGATAATAAGAAAGCAGATGCTGTAAGACTTGTAACAGAGTTTAGAGCACAAGAGGTATTTGAAGCATTACCTTCTTCTGGTGACTTAGAAGCAGACCAAAGACTATCAGCTTTAATGTTATCCATTATTGATAGTACATATACCCCTATATCCAACTCAAGAGCAAATACTACTTACACTCCTAATGAAGTATGGGGTAAAGCCATTAGTGAAGGTAGAACGCCTTATGGTACTGGAGCGATAGCTGCAGGATTTGAGTTGAGTCAGCGTGAGTTGTTTGCTATTGAAGCATTAGAAGTCACTGTGAAGGGTGTTATTGATTCAGGTATAGTAAGTCCTGCATACAAAGAACTCTTAAAAGTTTTTGATACAGCCAAGACTGTATTAAGTGCAAAAGACTTCCATAAAGGTGATTGGTCTAAAGCAACTGAGCATCAAAAAGAAGTTGCTGAAGCTAAGCATAGATACCTATTCAACATTGCTCAAAGTGCCAATGGTAGAAGTGACTTCATGAGTAAGTTTGTTGCTATGGCTCTAGGTAGTCATGAAGTACATGCATTACTTACTTTCAGTGAAAAGAAAGCTAAAGCTAAGGATTCTACTTTACTTTCTAAAATTGAAGCTATGTATGAACATGCATTACGTTGGGTATCTGGATACTTAACAAATACGTCTACTTACCAACAGGCTAAGGATAAATTACCTATCTTGGTTCGTAATCTTGTGGATATTGATCATAAGAAGAGAGATCAAGCAGTTGGTAATGTGTTTGATAAATTGAATGTGGGTGTAGGTAAACTAGATAAGTTCATTAAAGAACGTGGAAATAAACTAGATGCTTCTTTAACTAAGCTGGTTGATGGTACTAAGTATCCTCGTATTGCAGGTGTAACTAAGACTGCAGGTATCATTGCAGGTGGTAGGGCAATGGACTTACTTGACTTGGCTCAACAGTACAGAGATCTAGCTAATCCTGGTAAGCCTCTTGGATGGAAGGCTGAAATACTCAATGAGATGGCTACACCAAGCAAAGCTAAGCAGGCTGTATTGCGTTTACTACGCAGATATACCTTGATTCAGACTGGACGTAAGAATCACTCTAGTACGACTGTAGAGGCTCTCCTTGAGAGTTTTGCTGATGGTGGTATGAAACTATCTAAGAGTGATAAAGAAGCTCTTACATACGGTGTATTGCGTACAGATATGCAGGTATTGTTCTCTAAGTATGGTCGTATAGGTTTAAGAAGACTCTTGAGTTCTCCTCAATTCTTGGATCAAAGAATTCAAGAACTAGAGGTTGATGTCACTGATCCTCTACATCGTGTAAGAGTTAAAGACTTAGCCTTCTACATGACTACAGGTGAGACAAATGACATGCTTGCAGAGAATGCATTATCTATTGCTAGAAATGTAGGTATGCAGACTGTAATGAAAGAGTCTGAGGTTGATCCAGACTACTTAAGTAAACTGGATGAGTTAATCTCTTTAAGAGCTTTAGAGTACATGGATACTCATCATAAAGACTCATTGATTAAGATCATGGATATTGAGAATGCTCGTACAGAGGGTAGTGCTAATGGTGTAGAAACACTTATGCGTTACCACAAGCGTATTCAAGAAGATGCTAAGGATGCGCTCTATGAGGGTAATACTACTGCATTTGTTAAAGGATACATTCCTGATATCACAGATCCCCATAGAGAGATCAAAGTAGTTACTACAGAGGCAGAAAGAAAACAGATGAAGGATATGGGTTATACGTTTGTAAGAGCGTATAGATCTCATCCCTCTGAGCCTGGTGGTGGTACTCGTTATGTTTACGTGACTGAAGCATCTAGTAAAACTAGATACGTATCAGGTGCAGTGAGTATGACAGGTAAGGTTAAGAATGGTACGTCTATATTCGCTAACAGTGACCTATCTTATGTGGGCGAACACAACGTCATCAGAAGGGAAACTGACTTAGCTAGAGAACGTATTCTTAACATCAATCCTAGCAGCTATGATCCAAGAGTAGATGGTACTAGAGGTGTTGCTCCTACCTACTCTAATGGAGGTACTATCATTGACTTTAGATACGTACATTCTCATGCCACTAAAGATTCCTTGCTAAGTCGTAACAATAACTTTGCTAAGGTTCTAGGTGCATTTGCAGGTTCTAACTTTGATAAGGTTAGTACTTCTGATCATAACAAAGCAGTAATAGATGTAATCACTGCTGACTATCAAGAGAACTATACTAGGTATCCTAGATCCTTTGTGGAAGTAGGACCTGATTCACCTGATCCTAGAGTACGTGCAATGTACTTCATGTTACCTGAAGATACTCGTAACTACGTACAGTCTATCTGGGGTAAAGGAACACCTATGTATATTCGTAATACTTTGCTTTTACCCTTATTTGGTACTAGTAAGTATACGATTGGCTTAGCTTTTGATAAAAACCCAGAGCTACGTAATCTACCTGAGAGAATTATTACAGGTGTATTTAGTGCAGTGTTTAAGGACACAGCTAAGTTACGTGCTCTACAAGCAGAGACACTAAACCAATCTTTAGTTAGCTGGTATAAGAGTACTGTGGTTATTAGAAACTTAACTACCTTAATGGGGAACCAAGCAAGTAATACAGGTATTCTTTTAGCGATGAATGTACCTGCTACAGATATCTACAGAAATAGTGTATTGGCATACAGAGCAGGTATGGATTACATGAGTGATACCAGAGAGTTAATCAGAGCACAGAATGCAATGAACACTGGTATAGGTAATGCTGCTGTACATCTACAGACTATTCGTAAGCATAGTGATTCATTGGCTCGTAATCCTCTTAAAGAGTTCTTAGATGCAGGTATGTTGACTACGATTGTAGAGGATGTATCTCTTGAGATTAACGATTATGAGTATAAGAGTAGACTAGAGCAGAAGATTGACGATCAACTAGATAAACTTAATCCTACTATACGTAAGATTGGTGCTACCTTATTAGTTGCTCCTAGTACTGAGTTGTATCAGAAGTTAGCTACATTAACTCAGTTATCTGATTTTACTGCTAAGTATGTTCTTTATAGCCACATGCGTAATAAATCTGAGGAGAAATTGAGTCATGAAGATGCATTAGCTTTAGCCGATACTGTTTTCATTAACTACGATGTACCTACGTCAATGGAACTTCAGTATGGTAATGATATGGGTTTCTTAATGTTTACTAAGTACACCTTGCGTGTTCAACGTGCAATGGCTTACTTAATTAAGAACCATAAAGGAGGATTGTTTGCTCAGCACCTGTTGGCTAATACTTTAGGTATGCCTGCAGCTACTATTCCATTATTTATTAACCAACTGGGTAATCCACTACAACCTGGAGGATTAGGTGCAGTAGGTGCACTAAATCAACCACTACCTATTAAAATGCTACTAGGTGGAATCAACTAGGTAAAAAATACCCCCACTATTAAGTGGGGGTATTCATGTTACTCGTAAGGATCTCTTTCATTTTTGGTTAGTTTATTCTCAGCTAAGGCTCCAATAATAATACCGATAATAACTGATACAAGTATTAAGGTAAGTACTGAAGCTAAGATTCTAATACCAATAACCAAACTGATTAATATGAGTACTAGGATTATCCCACCTAGCCAGTACAGGATCATTTCAAGCTACGTGCAAACACAGAATCAACACTCACAGGTGCTTCATCTTCGTCTTCATCTTCCTCTACTACAGGTACATAAGCTGCAACTAATGTATCTTCCTTATCTTCATAGAGGGACTTAGGATCTACTTGATCCTTTGGTTCTTCTACTTCTTTGCTCTCTGCTGCAATCTCTGCTGCTGTACGTCTCTTACGTTTAGTAGTAATAGGTTTGCTTGGGTTGCTACCTGTTACCTCAGCAGAGATGAGGAATGCACCACCTGTGGTTGTTGTTACTGTGATTGTTGTTTCAATACCCAGTACTTCATCAATATGCTTTGATAAAGCTTCTTGAATATCATTTGGTTCAATCGTTACTAAGACTTGCATAGGAATAGTTCCTTAAATTGTTTTGAAAGTAACCCTACATGAGCTGCAACAATAGCATCTGCTATGTGTTCTGCTTTACTCATGTTGAGTTCGTTATGGTGTTGAGGGAATGTGTAGTATGGGTGTGTTTTCTGAACCCACTTTACTATCTGCTTTTTAGAAGTGTTTCCCCAACCTACGAGTTTCTTTACTTGGTTCGGTGTTACTTCAATGAGGGGCATCTCATATCTGAGTGAACCAAGAATACTAATACAGATACCATAGCCTACTGATGCCCTAGCACTTTGACTTCCTGTTGGAATCTCAGCAATAGATAGGGATGGTTTGTATGTGTGATATAGCTCTTGTATTCGTGTGTAATGGTGAGTAGCTGAACTAAGGTCTCTTTGGTTAGGTCTTCTAATATTGATGGATGGAGTATGCTGTAGGACCTCTGTATGTAATACAGTTAACTGAGTGGTTTCACAATCGTAGTCAATAACAGCAATACCCCAATTCCTTAAACTTGGATCATGGCTAATGAGTCGTAGGTTCATCTGGTGTAGTTCCAAAAGGTAAGTCACCTACGCATTCAATAGCAAAAGCTATACCTGCTAGGAAGGCAGTACGTTGATCAGGATCAAGATCCTTATCTACTTTTACTGGTTCACCTTTGGTGTTAATACCATCTACTGTAATAGCAACAACTACATCATCAGGGATATCTAAGGTATGGTTTAACTTAGCTACTACTGTGTTGTACCATTGAATGATTAAATGACCCATCTGTTCTACAGATTCAATAGGTTTTGTTTCTGACATGTTTTAATACTCTTGAGTGGTAAGGGTATTACCCCTTACCTAGTTATGGTTTATTCTTCGTCAAATAAAGAAGTGGTAGCAACTGGAGCTGTGGATGCAGCACCTAATGTATTTTGTGCTTCAACTGGTTTGAAGTTATCTACATCTTTACCATCATTCTTCTCTAACCAAACTGCTTGAAATTCAGCAGGTACATTAGCATTCAGCTCAACAATGGTTTGATTAGTCTTAGCATTGAATACTTTATCAATGCGATTAGACTGCTTCATATCATTGGTAGGTACATACTCATCACCAGATTTAACTGTCTTGTTTTCTAGTACACGTAGTACACCTAATTTAACAGGCTTACCTAATGCTTCTGTGTAAACTGGAACCGAAGTAGGTACTTCTTGTTTGCTTACTGGATCACGTAATTTCACCATTTTAGCTTTAGGTGTGAGCTCATGTAACTGCTTACCTGTAGCCATAACAGCAAGAGAGTTAGCAGTAAGGAAGTCTGCTAAATAAACTTCTTTACCCTCTTTATCAGTGTAAGTTGTTTTCTCTTTACCTGATTTCTTAGAAGTAGGATAGATAACAGTTTTAAGCTTCTTACCATCTACTGTTTCAAACTCTAAGTTAAAGGCTAAGCCTCCTTTACGTGTGCGTGTTTCATACCACATTTTAATAATCATGTTGTAAACACTTGATGGTAATGCAGCGAATCCACCTAAGGTGTCTTTCTCTGCTTGTGCTTCTGCTACGGGTGCGAAAATACTCATAAAATTTATCCGTTGTTGTGGGATCCATGATTGTCATGGAATCCTAGTTCTTTAAGTTTTGCTTCTCGTGCAATCATTGCACTAGTCGCATCTGGGAATTTGCTTTGGAATACCTTCTTACCATTCAGCTTGATTTCAGCAATCCAACGCTGTCTAGTCTTACAGTACCAAATACCTTGCTCACCTGAAGAGGTGTTTCTTCTCGCACTTTGGTTTCTAGTGTTTTCGGATTGAGAGATGTCCCTTAAGTTTTCTATTCTGTTATCAGCTTTGTCATGGTTAATATGATCTATTACCCCATCAGGGAACTTATCATTAAATAGGAGCCAGACTAGATGATGCTCACGGTAAACGTGTTTGTTAATGCCTACTAATCTGTAACCTGAAGTCTTGCATAGACTACCTGCTCTGGTTCCTATTACCCTTGTCTTAGCTGTGCCCTTTGAAATCCAGTAGAGATGACCTGTCTTAGCTTCATACCGTAATAGCTTCATCAGTTCATCTTTAGTTAGATTGTACTTACTATGCATCGTGGAACTCGTGTAAACGATTTAAGAGTAACTGTGCATCATTGTCGATGAATGTTTCTTCAAGTGTCCACATACCCATCGTTCCTCGAATACGCTCTCCTATGGTGTCTTTGGTGAGCTGTGTTTGGAATACATGCTTGTATCCCAACATCTCGTCCATAGGTGTAATCTTAAGTAATGGATTTGCGTATGGAGCTAGTGATTCAAGACTCATCTTCTTCGCTGCTACTACACAACTAAACATGGACTCAATACCTACATTCTTTAATGCACCTTTGATAGGTACACTGGTAGTCATGTTCAAGGTATTTTGATCGTAGTTAGTCAATGTATGAGCTAGAAAGATCATGTTCTTCTTTGATGGTGCTACACGTTGCTGCATCATGTTTCTAAAGAACTCTGCATAGTTACTCCAACCTGCCATCTTATCTTTAGCAGGTAATACGTACAGAGATTCATACATGTCCATTAAGAATGTCAGTGTATCAATTACAACAGTATGTACTTTCTCTGTCTGTTCAGCATATTGAAACAACTCAGGGATATGCCTTACTGGATCAGTAACATTGATCTCTTTAAACTTGGATCGAAAAGGTAATCGTTTACCTGCTTCACAGCATGCATACAATACACCCTCTGGGTTTGCTAGTGTATGAAGACTAGCTGACTTACCTGCAGCAGATGGTCCACAGATAAGTACTAGATGGTCGTTAATTACAGCCGTCATTATGGTTCCTCTATTAGTTCATGAAACTGTCCAAAAGGACAGTAGTTTAAATACCAAGTTTCTTAGCAACAGATTGCATGATGGTCGCATACAACTCAGACTCAGCTAACTTGTCAGGTATCTTATCGTTTAAGCCACATACTGCAGCACGTACCTGTTCAAAGGTTTTACCTGCATCTACCAATACCATAGCGTACTTGTGTAACTGCACATTACGATTGCCATCTCCAATGTTATTGATTACCCATCGTTCTAGGTTATCTAAGTTACTTTGCTCTAAGGCTCTTTTTGCAGTACGTTCTGCTTCAGTAGTTTTAGGTATGAATCCCAATACATCGAATAGACTGCCATCATTAGTGAATACCTGAGTAGCGTGGTATGTCTGCCATTTCTTGCAGCGATGATTACCTGCTTCATCTACAGCAAAAGGTAAAGCTAAGAATACGTTATGCATGAACTGCTTGTAGTCTTGCTCTTCCAAGTAAAGCTCATAGTTGATAGGTAAGATAATGCGATATCTATCTTGATCTTCAATACCATGAGACTTTGTTGTATAGATGGTGTACTTGTAATCCTTTAATAGAAGTTTAGCTGTAGAGAGTGGACAAGTATTATCAACATCTAATACAAGCATATTGAAGCCACTAATAATATTACGCTCTAATCGGTATCCATCTCTTACACGATGGTTGAGCCAATGTAATGTACCCTTAAAGGTTAACATCTTACTCAAGTCTTCAAACTTGACTATGCTATTTATATAACCTGAAGTCATATCTTCACTGTAAGACAGGATGCACTTATCAAGATTTGTTGGTTGAATAGCTGTAGCACTAACGAATTGAATCCCATCAGTGAAAGCTTTTTTAATGATGATATTATTCTTATAGCCCCATGAGGTAGCCATAGTAATCATCTCTTCTTTCATCTGCTTGGTTCCACGAAAGTAAGCCAAGTCTGTATCTAAATCTGCTAGTGTTAATTCACCAGTGTACTCAGCTAGATGTTTAGCTAACTTTACGTAAGGACGTTCTGGTGTAACCAATTTACTTAGTGACACACCTGATTCAGTAGCCAATGCAATAGCATAGTCTAAGTGGGTGGAAGTAATAACAGGAGATCCCTCAAAGAATGCATAAGCACCTGCTAATTTCAGTACCTTAAAGTAACGATGGTCTACTTCAGCTTTACGAATAGAGTCCTGCTTAGTATAGGTACGACCTTCTGCTTCACAGTCTAATTTGTATTGCATTAACTTCAGGCACTCAGGTCGCTCTATTAAGATCTTGGTTCCCATGTTTACAGGATTGGCTAATCTAGCAAACTGATCAGTTAGATCTTCAATCAACTGAAGATTAGTTTGATTAAACATATTGTCTAATAAATCTTCTGCAGTTAATTCTAAGTTCTTTGTTGCTTCAGAAGCTGAACCAAAGAAACATCGTCTACCCATACCCATGTCTAGGAGTTCAATGAACTTAGTTTCTGTTTGACCTCCATCAAGTAGCTTACTAGGTACACCAAAAAGAAGCATATTGGCAGGAGTAGCTCCATCCATACGTTCTGTTCTTAGGTTGTCTGAGGAAGACTTAATTAGTTTCTCTTTGATTAAGCCTTTATCGTATAGCTCTAGGAATGTGGTAAGAGGTTCTACGTTGTTTAATAGGTTAGCACCTACTTCATCAATACATAGATTGAGACTACCAACTCCACTGAGTAATAGTTTGTGTCGTAGCTGTTTAATAGCAGGAGTAGTTGCACTATCGAATGTGAATAGCATGGCACCAATACTAGAGAATTCTTTCTTTAGTTTTGTGAGCTCTTCGTCTTCTGTTGTGTTGTTACGAATACTACGTTCACCTGCTAACTTCACTAGGTTACGTTCAGCAAAATCAGGGAATGTTTGTTTCATGAATATCTTACTGAATTCACTTAATAACTCACCTTCGATGATTGAAGTAGCATAGCCTTTACCTGCACCAGATTCAGCTACGTTAATAGCGTAAACATTGATTGGTATAGTTGTGTTTGACCATCCAGTAATGGATGCTCGCATGTGTGAAGCTACGACTCCTAAGAAGTAGGCTAGTTGAGTTCTAAAGAACAGTCTTTCTGTGTTTTGTGTACGAGCAGATAGTACATCTACAATCTGCTCCATTACTGGATGATGCATGGAATAGCTCCTATGGTTTTAAATCGCCTGATTCAATTAGAGCAGTTCGTTGAGAGCATAGATTTCTAGCATTGCAGTAGTTACATGCAATGACTTTACCTTTTACTTCTTTAACGAATCCTGATCCTTTCTCTGCTAGGCGTTGTTGTGCTTCTAAAAAGGTATCAAAGTTAGCTGTGCTTTTAATTTGACCTTCTTTAGCGTAATACTTCCATACAGTTTCTTTACGCCATAGATCAGCATCAGAACAGGGAGGTAGTAAATGTTCTGGTGTATCTTCATGCATTTTTATTTCACGTAATTTAGATTCAACATATCGTTGAACTTCGTCTACGCTTAGTAAAGAAAATGTTTTAGTTAGTATCTTTGCAGGTGGATAGTCTTTCTTTGTGACAGCACTTAAAGCAGACCAATCAGTGAATATAAAAGTAATACCCATAAAATCGCTAGTTACTTTATCAGGATTGAGCCAACGATATAAGCTACCTTGTAGGATGTACTTATCATCATTGTTACCTGATGTGTAACTGAAAGTGCTTGTGGATTTAAAGTCTTCTAACTGTCCATCTCCAATAAAGTCAAACTTACCTGAGATGGTTATATCCCCTACTTTCTTATGACTACGTATTTCAACATACACTGGAATACACTTATTGTTTAAGTCTTCCTGAGTAGGGTTTACTCTAATTCGTTCTATTACTTTCTGTGGGTACCCTAAAGATTGTAGTGCTTCTATTGGGTTAGCCAACCATGCTTTCTCAATAGAGTCATGAAATGCTGTACCCATTGTAGAACTAATCAAATCAGTAAGGTCTGATACTACTGTATTAGAATCTGTGACTCTCTTACCTAATATGATTTGTCTAAGGGGCTTCATGAGTGTAGTAACACTTATTGTGTTTGGGTCTGTACTGTGGTCATAGCTATCGTGAGCAAGCCATACAGCAGCAGCTAATGAGATGCATGTGTTATTGGTGTATCTTTTCATGGTTGGTTCCTGAAGTGCATTCAGCTAATAAAGCTGAGTAGCCAATTAAGTCTACATAGTCATCTGGGTTGTAGTTGCCTTGAGTCATTCTTGCCATCTTTAAAGCAAGCATGAATTGCCAACCTTGTTCTTCTGTTATCTGATTACCCGTCCACGCATTGAAGATGCCTACTGTAGCTTTCATTGCTCGTTCACCTTGAGGTGAATCTCTTTGACTGGCTCTATTATTGATTGTGTCTAAAGCTTCTTTTAGGAAGCCTGTTGCAGTGACAGAATGACTGTCCGAAACAAGTTCTTTCATTGTTTTGTACTCGTATGAGGGGAAGCAAAACAGGGGCAGGGATGCCCCTATTAGATACTTACTTAGGTAAGTTCACAGACACCACCTGCACAAGCAAGCTCTGCAGATAGGTTTACATTTGAACCATCAAGCTCAAAGACATTGTTGATATCAATGGAGTCTAGGAAAGGTAATAAGGCGTAGTATTGCTCTTCTGTGCAGTCTTCAAATGGTAGCTGTGGATAAGCACTAGCTCCATAATAAGGAAGCACTGAGATACCGTTATAGTAGGCTCTGTTGTTCCACATCCATGAGATCAGTGGAGTCCACTCATCATCTTTCACTGAGATGGTACAAGAGACGTTATGGGTATTAACTCCCAGAACATGCCCATTGTGTACCCAGTTCTCTGAGACATGTTTTACTCGTTCTAAGAGATCCATCATAGATTCTGTTCTCACACAGGCTCCTTTAGGTGCTTTTTGTGGGAAGCTGAGTACTACCTGTTTCTCATTGGTTACATCTTGCTCTACAAGCTGTGGAGCAACACGCATAAGGTATTGAGCTAATGCTTCATCTTTACCTGCTCTCATACGTCTAATGTAGTAATCATTATGCCAAGCATGAATACCACTAGCTGTACCTAGAACCAGTGATGTAGTACCTGCAGGTTTTACACAGGTAATGCGTTCTGCAGGGTTAACACCTATGAGAGCTGCAAACTCTTTATTGCTTTCTACTGCTACGTTAGAAGCAGCATTAAGATCCAGAGAGGTTACTGTACCCGAAGCTATACCTGTCATTGAGACACCTAATAAGGCACCTCTTTCACACGTTTCTCTCCACTTAGGGTTTAGGTAGTGGAATGCTGTATAGCCTGCTTGTAGCGTACCTATGAAGGTTGCAGCACGTGTGGCATCTTCTAAGTCTTTCTGCGTGTGAAGGATTCCTGCATTGATCTCAGTAAGGTTACACATCTGATAAGGCTCAAGTGCAATCTCACAACATGGATTAGTTCCCCAATCTAGGTTATTAGTCCAATAGACTCCTGGTTCACCACAGTTAGAATCTTTTACTCTTTGCATTAGAGTTCTAAATGCCCGTTCACCTACGGTACCTCTAAGCAGCATAGCTGAGTTATTAGCTCTGGCTCTAGCAGGTTTAGCAATGTACCAAGGCAAGGTATTGTTGGTGACTAAGGTGTTGTAGTCATAAGGGGACAAATTAGCTATTTGTTTACCAATACCACAGTCATAGACTACTTCAGCTAAACCATCAGAATTCAATGCTACTGTCTCATAGCTTAGAATAGGTACTACTGCTTTACTCGTTAGCATCTCTTCATCATTAGCATCAAATAAGCAGATCATTGCAGCACGTCTAATACCTCCTGCTAACACTGCATCAGCAATGGTACAAGCCATATCATGTACTTCAATAGGACGTAGCTTACGTTGTTCCTTTGCTACTGGGGTGAGAATACTAATGAGGTTATTTACACATATCCTTAATGGTTCTGGTCCTGGTGCTTTACCTCCTGTTGTAATTAAGTCTGCACCTTTCTCACGGATATCTCTGTAGTCAAAGGATGGTAAGTCAGAACCAGTAAAGAAAGATTTAACTACTCGTTTTACTGCATCTGCCCAACCAATAATGGAATCCTGTACTTGGTATGTGTAGGTATCCATTAAAGGTAAACGTACAACAGGTAACTGACTTATGTGTCTCTGCTGTACTGAATATCCCATACCTGTTCCACCAAGTAATAGGAACATAAGCTCACTAAAGAACTTATAGGATTCTGCAGGAGCATAGGCACAGTTAAATATTCGACTGTTTGCCATCTCAATAGGTCTACCACCAAACTGCAGTGAGCGCATACTAGGTAATACACGTTTAGTGATTACATAGGTTTCGTAGTACTCATTGATCATACGAGCCAATAAGGGATACTTTCTAATTTGCATTTGTTTATTACGTTCTACAATCTCACTCCAGTTCTCTCGTCTACCTTTCTCAGGTAAGAACTTTGCATATTTATTGAAGACGGTAATATCTGATAAAGCTTGTTTATCTAATTCAACTGTTGTCATTTTGGTTCTCTTATTAGTCTACGAGTGCAGCCCAAGCCTTAGGGAATAGGCTACGGAGGATTGGATCTAGTTGTTGTGCTAATACCTGAACCTCTTTCTGTGCATGAGGATCAGTTCTGAGAATAAAGAATTGAGCAAATGAATACAAGTTGCCTGTCCATACCCAGTTCACAATAGTACCTTGAGGTAATACGAATCTAGCTTGTTCTGGGCATACACCATCAGAGATCATTCTTTCATACAGGTCTACAGCAGCTTCAGTTTGCTCTGTGTACTTCTTAATCCAATAAGATGAATGAGTGTGTGTCTCTGCAGAACCTTGCTTTATAGAGCCTTGTGGTGAGGCCCTGAGGGTATCTGGAATAAATATCTCAGGAGTAGACTTAATGTACCTACGAGACTCTTCATTCTCTACAAAACCAATCTTAGATTTGAAGCATTGAGTACGTATAGGCACAGGAGCGTTACACTTCACTGTGATGCACGTATGTGCAAAAGGTACCCAATGGGTAGGTGTATTACGAATATGCTTGTAGACTAGCTCTGGGTGCGATACACCATTGCTTAGGTCTTGTAGCCTTAGGTTCCATTCTTTTTGATCTACCCCACGAGCCAAGAAGTTAAGTAAGCTAAGTATTTGAGCTTCTGTTCTTGGTTCAGGTTGTAAGTTACCGTAGTCATCTTGTGAGAACGATATACGTGCAGCATTTATTACTGACATATCGTTACCCATAGAATCTAGGAGTTGTATTTTAAGTTGTGTCATAGGTTAATCCTAATAGATTAGATTTGTGACTGTGGTAGGTATAATATGACCTCAATATTAAATGAGGTAATAAATACCATGACTATTAGATCTGTAACAATTA
>Ga0075464_10000285_pt1 | contig 21908 bp, 10 predicted proteins | sample DEB19_08_DNA_5_FD_75068 | JGI IMG/M metagenome (GOLD analysis project Ga0075464, IMG submission 75068) | Aqueous microbial communities from the Delaware River and Bay under freshwater to marine salinity gradient to study organic matter... | ecosystem: Environmental > Aquatic > Marine > Coastal ...
AAGTAGTTTAACCTTTGGTTATGGACTTCATTCACAAATGCAACCCATTAATGTATATTTTTTACAAACACAAAATGCAGATGGAACCTATAGTTACAATAATAAAAATCTAGATTTTACCAAGAGCAACCATTTTGTGATCGGCTATAATTTGCAACCTGCACAAGACTGGAGAATTAAAACAGAAGTATATTACCAGAATTTATACAATGTGCCGGTAAATACTTTCTCTAGTAGTTATTCCATGCTAAATACAGGAGCTGGTTTTAAGACTGACTTAGAAGACAATTTAGTAAACGCTGGTACTGGCAAAAACTATGGAATAGAGCTTACTGTAGAGAAATTTTTTAGCAAAGGCTATTATGGTTTATTTACCTCTTCATTATATGAATCTAAATATACAGGAAGTGACGGCATTGAACGTAATTCGGCTTTTAATGGGAAATATGTCTATAATATACTAGCTGGTAAAGAATGGAATGTGGGTGCTAGTAAAAGAAATAAAACTAGTATTGACTTAAAATTCACGAATGCAGGGGGCAGGTATTATACACCTATTGATTTGGCTAGTTCTCAAAGCACCAACCGTGAACAATTATCAACCAATGTTTATTCAACGCAATACCCCGAGTATTTTAGAATGGATTTGAAATTTGGATATACTTTTAATAGCAAAATCAGAAAAGTTTCACAAACTTTATCACTTGATCTGCAAAATGTCACCAATCATAATAATGTATTCTCACAAACCTATGACAACAGAGATCAAAATGTAAGCTGGAAATACCAACTCGGCTTTTTCCCAAATTTTGTATATAAGATCCAGTTTTAAAGTCTGGCTTCTAATACTGCCCTAACATCAGCAGCAAATTCTTCCAAACTCGCTCCTATTGAGTCTACAAAGCCTCTCACGCAAGTGGGAGGCTTTTTTTGTTTTAGGCAACGAAGAAAGCTTGCTTTCGGGAGTTGACGAGAAACAAAAAAGCCAAAAGCAAACGAAGTTTGATTTTGAAAGGCTTTGGGTAAGGCCAATGGATTGGGAGGACGGCGAAACGAAGTGAAGCCGACAGTCCCGGCTTTGGGTAAGGCCAATGGATTGGGAGGACGTTTTGAGCGAAGTGAAAAACGGCAGTCCCGGGACTTTAGGTACGGATCCCATTAAGGAAGACGTTCGAGCGAAGCAAGAACGTCTATCCATATAGGCTTAGGAGGAAGGTATTTTGAGAAATTATTAGTTCATCACAAAAACTTGACAATATATTATTGAGCTTGCAGCGTATCCATCCAAACATCTAAGGAAACTATAGTTGGAGGCCTTAGTATAATTTTATTATTGCTGTCTAGCAAGAAAATAGTTGGAGAACTGGAAGCATAATAGTCAATGGCGGCTTGGGTATCCCATTTTTTATAATCACATGCACTGTAAAATGGAAATGACGAAGTGAATTTTTCAAACTCATTTTTATCTGAGTCTAAAGCAACAAATACCACTTCTAACCCTTTAACTTTCCAGTTATTATAGCGCGGCAATAATTGAATCATTTCTGCTCTACACTGCGGACACCAGCTTCCTCCAAAAATGATTAATTTATATTTTGCATTGATGTCAGCTAATTGAATGGCGGCTTGCACTGCCGTGCCATTTTTAAATATATCTCCTACTAATTCAAAATTGGGTGCCACATTACCCACGCTCATTTTACGATAAGACTCTAACTTATTTACTAAGACGACATTTAAAGTAACATCTTTCTGATTTAAAGCCTTGAGCGATATATATTCTGAAGCAGGAAACAAGCTATACTTTTCAAAATATTGAAAAAGGTATTTAGTCAAATCATTGTATAATTTTTCATTTTTACTCAGACTGTCTAAAATAATATCAACTGATTGGTTGATTTCTTTATACTTATTTGCATCAGTCAAAGGGCTATTTAGTATTGATGAAAATTCCTTTTCAATTAAATTATAAATTAAACTACTGGAATAAATTTGGGGGTTGGCGTAATTAATATTTAAAAAAGGGTTTGTATAAGATTGGATTCCATTTTTACTCTTATTTACAAAAGTATTTTGAGCAGTTGACTGAAAAACTACTAAGATGAAAATTAACAGTATAATTGAATATTTATAATTCATGATTAATTTTTAGTGCCTTTTATGAACCTTACTATTGAGAATTTCTAACAATATAATAACTTGAACCAGATTTTGGAAGATAGAAGTAATGATTAAGTGGGTTTCCTCCATTATTATTCAACGCCTTCCCATAATAATACATTGCAATTGTTTGAACTCCTGTTGAAGTAAAAGTTCCAGAACCAACAAGTCGAAGTGTATGTCCTTCTGCTGCATTACGATTACTAACTGCATCGATATTATAAGTGCCTATCTGAGTTACATTAACTGCAACGTATTGCATAAAGGGAGGACTATAAGTACTAGCCTCTGTTAGCCTAACAATATTTCGATTGTTTTCAGTTGTTTGCGAAGTAGTAAGGCCTGACTGCGACACACTTGCCCATGTGATAATAGCGCTACCACCACTAGAACTCTGTTGAGTAATTGTAGTATTACTAAAACTTGTAGAAGGAGTTGTATTTAATGTAAAAGTATATCTACCATTAGATGTAGGAGTTCCAGAAGCAGTTAGTACTATATTTTGGGTACCTGTATTAGTGAAAGTTCCGCTAGCAGCGAATGTTACACCGTTATTAATTGCTTGGATATTATAAGTACCTGGGGATAAAACATTTGCGGCAATAGTTTGAGAAACGCCTCCAGTTATACTAATTCCAGAAAATAATTCTCCAGTGGAACTTATTGGAGTATAGGAATCAACTTGAGCGGTACCATTTGCACTCTGTGTACTTAATGTAGTATTACTAAAAATGGCAGAAGGAACTGTATTTGAAGTAAAAGTAAAGTCACCTGTTGTAGTTGGAATTCCTGAAGCTGTTAGTACAATATTTTGAGCACCCGTATTAGTAAAAGTTCCGCTTCCTGCGTATGTTACACCATTATTAATTGCTTTTAAATTATACGTACCAACGGTTAATACATTTGCAGTAATTGTTTGTGAAACATCTCCTGTTATACTAATTCCAGAAAACATTTGCCCAGTAGAACTAGTTGGCGTATAAGAATCTACTACCGCGGTGCCATTAGTAGAAGTAACTGATACATATCGACTAAAGGAAAAACTAGGATTTGTATTTAAGTTGAAGCTAGTAGTATTATCTGTTAAAGGTGTTCCTGAAGCAGTAAGTGTGATATTCTGGTTATTACCAATTGCTAAAGTTCCTTTCCCGGAGAATGTTACACCATTAGAAGTGTAAGTGAAAATATTATAGGAACCTGCAGTTGTGACATTTGCAGAAATGGTTTGCGCAACACCTGATACAGGACTTCCAGCATTCATATTCCCTGATGGAATAGAAGAATTATAAACAGATATAACGGCTGTACCACCGCTAGATTCCTCTCCTTTAATACAACGAACAGCTAAACCACTTGTTCTAAAGCTAGTAATGGCTGTAATACTTGTCGGGTATATAATAATGCTCACTGGAAGTCCTCCACTAATTGTGTTTGTCCAATAACGACCTTGACTATAAGAGAAATAACTAGCAAATGCACCAGTAACAGGATATCTGTAACCAGTCACTGGTAAATTTAAAAAAGAACCAAAAGCCCCATAAATATCTTGAGTTGAAAAATTATTTGTTTCATTTGTAAACTCAGTTGATGTAGGAACTCTAAAGCCAGCAGGACAAGGGTTATTGATTCCAATTAACCCCTGCCAAAGATTATTATTTGTAGTAACAAGCCAATCGCCATTACTCCCATCATAAATGTAATTAGAATTTGTATTTGTATAACTTGAAGCTTTAGTTGCGGTTACGGTTGAAAAAGAAAATGGAGTTCCTGATTCTTTTGGAGTGTTGCTAGCATTATATGTATATGTTGCATAAGGTCTTACAATTTGGTGACCATCCGATCTTCTACCCCATTCATATAAATAACCATATGAAGCAGTATCCCCAGCAGTTTGGGTAGATTGTGGCAAAGCTGTTGCTCCTAGGTTATAGGTCATCCATGTTTTGCTAGTAAATGGACTGCGTACTGTTTGTTGGGGAATTGTTAGGACTTTCCCGTAAAAGGTGCCATCTGTAGTTGTTGCATAAGCAACAATATAAATAGAACTTTCTTCTGGCAATGGAGTTAAATTTCTTGTAAATGGTTGGCCAGTTATATCACCATCTGTAATGATACCATAATAGTTGGAAATACTTGGTTGGCCTGTGCCCCAAAGTATGCCACTTGCTGTAACTTGTGATCGACCTGTGTTTATTACTTGTGCAGTTACAATTGCAGAACTTAAATCAGCTGATACCGAAGAAAGTAAAGTATATACGGTAGGCGTATTTCTTGTGCTCATTATACTAGGAGTTCCAGGAACTTGCCCGAATGTAAATTCACAAAAAAATAAAAATAATAAAACCAAATATTTCAAAGCAATAATATTTATTGTTCGCTAATCATTGAATAGTATACCGTTGCTCCAATTACAACAAACGTATAGATCGCATCCTTACCACTCACTACTGGATAATTACCCAGAGACTTAAAAGTTGTAAAGTCAGGAGAAGAGAACGAAGCAGTTGACCCTCCTTTTCCTGTTGTACCTTGCCAGGCTAAAGTATAGGTTCCACCATTTTTAAGACCATTTATCACAAATGCTGGATTAGCACTAGATACTGTGCTATAAGCTAAATTACTAGTTGTAAAATCAATTGTTGATGTGGCTGAGGCAGCAGGAGGAGCCCCTGCAATTGCTTTGGTGAAATTAGCAGCATTTAAAGTAGTTGATGTTATGTTTCCTGATACTGTTATAGATGTTGCATTAAGTGTACCTACGCTAGTGCTCCCACTAAATGTTTTGTTACCAGCGAAAGTTTGTGTACCGGTAGTTACAACACCCCTATTTGATGCGGAAGCGTCAGGCAGATTAAAGGTATGTGTAGCAGTACTACTTGCTGCGCTACTAGTAATAGTAAAATCAGATCCTGTACTCGATGTTGCAAAATTATGAATGGTTGCACCTTGACCATTTAAAGTATATAAACCATTACTACCCCAAGTAGCATTTCCGCTAGCATCACTAGTTAGAACAGAACCAGCAGCTATTGTTCCTCCAGTTACTTTTAAAGTTCCTGTTATTAAAGAAGTAGCAGTAACTGTTCCAACGGTAATATTGCTTGTCCAAGTTGGTGTAGCGGTACCTCCTGATACTAATATTTGTCCACTTGTACCCGCAGCTGTAAACCCAGTTGTATTTGGTGCGGTTTGATAAGGTATTGCACCAGCTACTCCACCACTAAGTGAAGAAGCACTATTCGATGTAGCCCAACCTACTGTTCCATAAGTATCCGTAGCAGTTAAAACAGCACCCACTGTAACCGAAGGAGTACTTGGTGAAATTGAATTAAGTTTTAAATTTTTTGCATTTAACCATCCATTAGTAGTTAAAGTATTATCAACTGTTATTGTTCCTCCAGTAAATTCTTTATTACCTCCAATAATTTGTAATGTTGTTCCATCTGATAATAATCCTCTTGTCGTTCCAGTCGCATCTGGTAAATTTAGCGAATGAACACCTAAAGCTGAGCTTGTCCAACCAATTGTAGAAGTATTAGTATTTGATGGCGTTGCAAATGTATGCGCTGTTGCACTGATTCCATTCAAAGAATATACGCCATTACTTCCCCAAGATGGAACCCCTCCACTTACAGTTAACACTGTACCAGTGCTACCAATAGGCAATTTGCTTAAAGTATTAGTAGCACTTGCATAAAGGATATCGCCAGTTGTATATGAATTTTGACCAGTTCCTCCGTTAGCAGTACTTAAAGCCGTGGTTAAACTTAATGTGCCTGATGACAATGAGGTCGCTGTTGCTACCCCTAATGTTGGTGATACTAATGTTGGACTTGTAGCAAATACTAAACTTCCAGAACCTGTTTCATCCGATACAGCAGTAAGCAAATTATTACTTGTTGGGTTTGCTAAAAATGTTTGAACTCCTGTGCCTAATGTTAATGCATTTTGCTTCCCACTAAATGTTGTGTAATCCGAACTCGATAATAAACCCGTCACTGTACTTGTTGCACTTGGAATATTCGTAGCACTTGCATTTGTAACTCTTCCTTTACTATCTACAGTAATTGTTGGTACACTAATAGCTGTTCCATATGTGCCATTCACCACTCCACTACTAGCAAGTGTAGCCACTCCTGTAACGTTTGTTGTTCCATCAAATGCCGTACTTGTATAAGTTACATCACCTGATGTTGATATAGTTCTTCCACTTGTTAAAGCGTTTGCATTAGATGCAGTTCCACTTAATGTTCCTGTAATCGTTCCGGTTGAAAAACCACCACTGCCATCTCTCTTAACAATTGTATTTGGGGTATTTGATGTTGTCGCCGAAAGCACATTTGATGCTACGGTTGAAATGGTTGATGAACTTACCCCACCTATACTATTTACGTTTGTTGCACCACTACTTACAATAGCAACATCTCCTGACATATAGACATCAGCTGCAGTATTCGTATTACTACCCACAATAATTTTGTTGGCATCTAATGGTGCTCCAATTACCGATGAACCCACAGATATATTTTCAATATTTGTTACTCTTCCCTTAGCATCTACTGTTATTTTAGGTATTACACTACTACTTCCATAAGTTCCACTTGCTACTCCACTATTAGCTAAAGTAGTTGCTAAAATTAAATTAGACGTACCATCAAAAATTCCAGAAGATGTTATATCTCCAGATGTAGATATCGTTCTGGCTGTAGTTAAACCACTCGCGGTACCACTTAAAGTTCCTACAAAATTGGTGGATGTTACTGAACTAAGTCCTGCAACATTGGCATAGGTTCCACCTAAGTTCATTGATGTTGTTCCTAATGTAATTGAACTATTAGCAAGTTGTGTATTGGTTATGCCCGCACTGCTTGATAAATTACTTGATGTTATTCCTGTAGCAGATATCGTTCCACCTGATATAGATATGCCTGAGCCCGCTGTTAGTGCTCCTTGTTTAGCATTAAGTGCAGCATATTCTGTGTTACTTAATAATCCAGCAGCTGTTCCCGACACGGAAGCCAATGGGATATTTAAAGTATGCACCGATCCGGTTGAATTGAATATTGGCGTTGTGCTTGTAGCTTCAGTTGTTGTTGAAAAAGTTTGTGAAGCAGCGCTTATACCATTTAAGGTATATAATCCATTGCTACTCCATATTGCATTACCAGCTCCATCACTAGTTAATACCGCATTGGTTGTTGTATAATTTCCTGCCGTTACTTTTAAAGCTGCTGTGCTAAGTGAACTTAATCCATTAACACTGGAATAAGTTCCGCCTAAGCTCATTGATGTTGTTCCAAGTGTTAATGAACTATTAGCAAGTTGCCCATTTGTTATGCCCGCACTGCCTGATAAATTATTAGTTGTAATTCCTGTAGCTGATATAGTCCCTGAAGATATTGATATACCTGATCCAGCAGTTAATGTTGCTTGCTTTGCATTAAATACATCATAGTCAGATTTACTTAATAATCCAGCAGTTGTTCCTGTTACTGATGCTAATGGGATGGTTAAGGAGATTGCGGGTGTTGATGTCGCATTCGCAACTGTTGATGTAAATGTACTTCCACTTGCACTCACCGTTATTGGACTTACACTACTTACAGTTCCTCCGCTTCCACTAGCTGTTAATGTTCCACCACTTAAGGTTAATCCTGAACCAATCGTGATTTCACCCGGAGCCGCGGCACTTGCATTAATACTTCCCAATAATTTACTCGCCGATATGTTTTGTATTTTGGCATACGTAACAGCCGAGTTGGCAATCGTTGATGTAAACGTACCTGTTCCTGTTCCGGTCACATCACCTGTTAATGTTATTGTTTGATCTCCTGTATTGTTTCCACTCAAAGTAGTGATCCCTAATTTTGTTTTAATCGTTGAAGCAGTTTCATCGCCGGTATTAACACCGGATGTGTTTGATAAAACGCCTGCCTTTGCATCAGTTATATAATTCCTATCCGTGCTAGGGGCAATATCCGCAGTGGTTGCATCCGTACCCGCAGTTACCAATCCCTTTGCATCATAAGTTATTTTTGTTTTAGTAGCGCCGGTGATAGTAGTATTTGAAGATAATTTATTATTAAAATTTGAAAAGTCAGTATTACTTATTAACCCAGACACTGTTCCTGATACAGATGCAGATGGTATATTTAATGTAATAGCTGGAGTTGAACTTGCATTTGCAACTGTTGAAGTAAATGTACTTCCCCCTGTAGTTATAGTTATTGGACTAACACTACTTACCGTACCACCGCTTCCACTTGCTGTTAATGTTCCACCACTTAATGTCAATCCTGAACCTATCGTTATCTCACCTGGCGCTGAAGTACTTGCACTAGTGCTTCCTAATATTTTACTCGCTGTAATGTTTTGCATTTTAGCGTACGTAACTGCGGAGTTCGCAATAGTTGATGTAATCGTACCTGTACCGGTTCCTGTTACATCACCCGTTAATGTTATTGTTTGATCTCCTGTATTATTCCCACTTAAAGTTGTGATGCCTAATTTTGTTTTAATCGTTGAAGTAGTCTCATCACCCGTATTAACTCCTGATGTATTTGACAAAACACCTGCCTTTGCATCAGTTACATAATTTCTATCTGTACTCGGAGCAATATCCGCACTGGTTGCATCAGCGCCTGCAGTTACCAATCCCTTTGCATCATAGGTTATTTTTGTTTTAGTAGCGCCTGTAATAGCAGAATTAGAAGATAATCTATTATTAAAATTTGAAAAATCAGTGTTGCTTATTAACCCAGCTACTGTTCCAGATACAGATGCAGATGGGATATTTAATGTAATAGCTGGAGTTGAACTTGCATTTGCAACTGTTGAAGTAAATGTACTTCCCCCTGTAGTTATTGTTATTGGACTAATATTCGTAACTGTCCCTATTCCACCAGTGCCTCCTACAACATCTATTTTAATAGACCCATTTCCATTAGTTATTGACACCCCACTTCCAGCTGTTAATGTAGCTTTTGATAAAGTATTTCCATTACTATTTCCAATTAACAATTGACCATCTGTAAAACTTGACTGACCTGTTCCACCATGTTCAACCGGAATTACGCCAGTAATCTGGCCAGACCCAATTGATATATTTGATATAGCTGTAGAAACAAAAGCGGTGGTAGCAATCTGTGTTGTACTTGTAGCTATTGGAGCTGTTGGTGCATTAGGAGTACCTGTAAATGAAGGAGATGCAATTGTTGCTCTTAATAATATATCTGAAGTATTTGCAGTGATACTTGCCGTGTTAGAGGTTATCGCATTTGTATTGCTTGTTATACTCGCTGTATTTGATGTAATCCTTGTATCTAATAAATTTTCAGCATTTATAGCTCTTGTAATTTCTGCGGTGACACTTGCTGTATTTGCAGCAATTGCACTTGTATTGCTTGTAATACTCGCAGTGTTAGCAGCTATCGCATTTGTATTACTTGTGATGCTCGATGTATTTGCAGCAATTGCACTTGTATTGCTTGTAATACTCGCAGTGTTAGCAGCTATCGCATTTGTATTACTTGTGATGCTCGATGTATTTGCAGTAATAGCAATTGTGTTACTTGTTATACTCGCTGTATTTGCAGCTATCGCATTTGTATTACTTGTAATACTTGCAGTGTTAGCAGCTATTGTATTTGTATTGCTAGTGATACTGGCAGTATTTGAAGCAATTAATGTTGGCAATGTTGAAATAGTTGAAGAACTTACTCCACCAACACTATTTACCGTTGGCAAACTAGCTGTGCCACCTAAATCATTTGTAAGTTTCAATATCCCTTTTACACTTGAGGTAGCATCTGGAGCATTAGAACCTCCAACTAATGCTGCAACAAATGCTGTAGTTGCTAATTGTGTAGAACTAGTTCCAAGTGCAGCTGTTGGTGCAGTTGGCGTACCTGTAAATGATGGAGAAGCAATAGTTGCTCTTAATAATATATCTGCAGCACTTGCAGTGATACTTGAGGTATTAGCAGTTATCGCATTTGTATTACTAGTAATACTTGCAGTATTTGATGTCATTCTAGTATCTAAAGCGTTTTCAGCATTAGTGGCTCTTGTAATTTCTGCAGTAATACTAGCAGTATTCACAGTAATACTTGCTGTATTTGCAGCAATAGATGCTGAATGACTTGTGATGCTTGCAGTGTTAGCAGCAATCGCACTTGTATTGCTTGTTATACTCGCAGTATTTGATATTATTCTTGTATCTAATGCGTTTTCAGCATTTGTTGCTCTTGTTATTTCTGCTGTAATACTTGCAGTATTAGCAGCTATCGCATTTGTATTACTTGTGATACTTGCAGTATTTGATACTATTCTTGTATCTAATGCGTTTTCAGCATTCGTTGCTCTTGTAATTTCTACAGTAATGCTAGCAGTATTCGCAGCAATAGCATTTGTATTATTTGTAATACTTAAGGTATTTGATGCAATCAATGTTGGCAATGCTGCTATTGTTGAAGAACTTACTCCACCAACACTGTTTACTGTTGGCAAACTAGCTGTGCCACCTAAATCATTTGTAAGTTTCAATATCCCTTTTACACTTGAGGTAGCATCTGGAGCACTAGAACCTCCAACTAATGCTGCAACAAATGCTGTAGTTGCTAATTGTGTTGTACTAGTTCCTGGCGAAGCAGTTGGTGCTGTAGGTGTACCCGTAAATGATGGAGATGCAATAGTTGCACGCAATAATATATCTGCAGTATTTGTAGTGATACTAGCTGTATTAGCAGATATTGCATTTGTATTACTTGATATACTCGCAGTATTTGAAGTTATCCTAGTATCTAAAGCGTTTTCAGCATTTATTGCTCTTGTAATTTCTGCCGTGATACTCGCTGTATTAGCAGCAATCGCACTGGTATTAATTGTTATACTTGCTGTATTTGCATTAATAGCATTTGTGTTACTAGTGATGCTAGCCGTGTTCGAAGCAATAGCATTTGTATTGATAGTAATACTCGCTGTATTAGCAGCAATAGCATTTGTGTTACTAGTGATACTTGTTGTATTTGATGCAATTAATGTTGGCAATGTTGATATGGTAGCCGAACTTACTCCTCCAACGGAATTAATGGTTGTAGCAAATATCCCTGTGCCACTTCCACTTACATCTCCTATTAATGTTATTAATTGATCCCCTGAGTTCACACCCCCAACTGTTACATCTCCTACAACCGTTAATGTAGTATTGGTATTCGTGCCGCCTGCGATAGTAAAGCCATTTGCTAATGCATTTGGTCTTACACCATTAATAGTTTTATTGGTTAATGTTTCCGTTCCACTCAATGTAGCAATTGTTCCAGTTGTTGGAAATGCAATATTGGTATTACCAGTTGTATTAATGGTAGTTGAGTAATTTCCAGTAGTCGTTAAAGCGCCACCTAATATTACAGCCTTCCCTCCGATTTTATTAACTAAAGGTGATCCCGCAGTCCCCCCTAAATCTCCTGTTAACTGAAGTTTACCTTTTGTCAATGCGTCTGCATCTGGGGTAGCTGATCCTCCAACCGTAGCAGCAACAAAAGCTGTTGTTGCTAATTGTGTAGAATTATTTCCTGGCGCAGCAGTTGGCGCTGTTGGAGTTCCAGTAAATGATGGAGAGGCAGTAGTTGCTCTTAATAATATATCCGATGTGTTTGTGGTGATACTTGCCGTATTTGACATTATTCTTGTATCTAATGAGTTTTCAGCATTCGTTGCTCTTGTGATTTCTGCAGTAATACTAGCTGTATTCGCAGCAATAGAATTTGTGTTACTTGTGATACTTAAAGTGTTAGCAGTTATCGCATTTGTATTGCTTGTTATACTTACAGTATTTGATGTAATTCTTGTATCTAATGAGTTTTCAGCATTCGTAGCTCTTGTAATCTCTGCAGTAATACTTGATGTGTTAGCAGCGATCGCAATTGTATTGCTAGTTATACTTGAAGTATTTGATGTTATTCTTGTATCTAATGAGTTTTCAGCATTCGTTGCTCTTGTAATTTCTGCAGTAATACTTGAAGTATTGGAAAGTATTGCATTTGTATTGCTTGTAATACTTAAGGTGTTAGACGCAATCAATGTTGGCAATGTTGATATAGTTGAAGAACTTACTCCACCAACACTATTTACCGTTGGCAAACTAGCTGTACCACCTAAATCATTTGTAAGTTTCAATATTCCCTTTACACTTGAAGTAGCATCTGGAGCACCAGAACCTCCAACTAGCGCTGCAACAAAAGCTGTAGTTGCTAATTGTGTTGTACTAGTTCCTGGCGAAGCAGTTGGTGCTGTAGGTGTACCCGTAAATGATGGGGATGCAATAGTTGCACGTAATAATATATCTGCAGCACTTGCAGTGATACTCGCCGTGTTCGAAGTAATCGCAATTGTATTACTTGTTATACTTGCTGTATTTGAAGTAATCAATGTTGGCAATGATGCTATCGTTGAAGAGCTCAAGCCCCCTACCTTAGCAACTGTTGTCGAAAAAGTTCCAAATCCAGCACCAGTCACATCGCCAGTTAATGAAATAAATTGATCACCTGTGTTTACTCCTCCTAATGTAACATCGGTTAATACTGTTAATGTTTTTGAATCAATTGTTCCACCAGTTAAACTAAATCCATTTGTCAATGTAGAAGGTGTTATTCCATTAATTGTTTTATTCGTAAGCGTCTCCGTTCCGCTTAATGTTGCAATGGTCCCATTAGTTGGCATGGTAACATTTGTATTCCCAGTAGTAATTATGGTGGTAGAATAACTTCCTAATGTCGTTAATGCTCCTCCCAATACAATTGGCTTCCCTCCAATATTATTAATGGTGGTACTAAATGTTCCCGTACCACTTCCGCTCACATCTCCTGATAGAGAAATTAACTGATCTCCAGAATTCACACCACCCACCGTTACATCACCTACGACTGTTAAAGTAGTATTTGTATTTGTCCCACCAGATACTTTAAATCCATTAGCCAATGCCGTAGGCGTTACACCATTTATAGATTTGTTGGTCAATGTTTCCGAACCTGTTAAAGTTGCAACATTTAAACCTTTGACGAATAAATTTGAGTCAATTCTTACATTGCCCTTAGCAATAAGCGAATCCGTAATAGTCGTTTTACCAGACACGTACAATGAAGAATCAATTTTTGCGTTTAATTTATCAGCTTTTAAATTAATCCTATTACTTAATGAAATGGTATCTCGCGCAAATCGGTAACTTAACATTGACGAGGTATCATAAATACTAACTTTACTATTAATTCTACTAGACAAAGAAGCCGTATCCCTCGCAAAACGGCTAGTTAACATTGCTGAAGTATCTAAAATATTTAATTTTGTATTAATCCTATTACTTAATAAAACAGTATCTCTAGCAATACGATTACTCAACATAGCTGAGGTATCTGAATATTTCATGCCAGAAATAGTCTGTAAATAAGGTGCTAATAAAACCGGAAATTGCGAGCTATCTAGTTTTGTATTAATTCTATTTGATAAGGAAACGGTATCAGTTTTAATTAAATCTGAAATATCCTTTAATGTGGCAAGCGTTCCTGAAGTTGGAAAAATTACATTACTAGCAGCAGTGGTAGTAATAGTTAGGTCACCAGTTCCTTTGGTTATAATATTGTTGCCTAAAGTAATAGTTTTTCCATTATTATTTACCCCAGTTCCTCCTTTTGAGCCTGGTAATATAGAATTTATAGTTATAGCGGAATCTGCAAATTTGGCGTTGAATGCTGTAAAAGCATAGGGAACGGACCAAAACTGCGTTGTTCCAATATCTAAATAATTATTGTTTGGTGACCAACCGGGATCGGGCAAAGTAGGTTGGATTGCAATTTTAATATTTGCAAAATAAGTTTTGTTAAGCCAGTTTAAATTGACCAATGAGTTGGCTCCAGAAACTCTAGTACCTTGTCCAATAATAATTGAAAAAACACCTTCTTTTGTTGAAACAACCTGAAAAGATTCTGTATAAGCACTTGAACCAGTTGCAGACCCTTCTAAAATATTCACAATAGCAAATACGTTTCTATTGGCTGCAGCATTATTATTAGCATCTCTGGCTACTGCCTGAAACAATATTCCACTAGGCGCAACCTGTGCTTTAGATTGCACAAATATTCCTGTTGTAATTATAAATAATAATAAATATTTTAATGACTTAGTCATTTTTAACAATTTTAAACAACTCATTAACTTTGCTTGAATTTATTTGCATAAAATAGATCCCTGTTGGAATACTTGACATAGCTATTTTATAGCCACTATAAAACAAATCCTGATATACATTCTCGGTTTTCACTAATTGTCCTATGTTATTGAAAACAGAAATTTTAAAATGATTATCGTTATCAATTTTGCTTTTGAATGTCACATACACTGCATTTACAAATGGATTAGGCAGTACTTGAATACTTAGTTTGGAATAATTTAAATCCACAACACAATTATTAACAAAGGCTTCATTATTTACTGTTGCAAACTTTGCTACCCCATTGGAAACTTGTATACAATTATTCATACTCATAGTCAATGGATTTGAGCTATTACTCAATGCCAATTCACAGCCCAATACTCCAATAGAATAAGCAATACTCATTTGAGCTTTGGCGGTTTGTGCAACCAAAATAATAACTAATATGATGACTATTTTTTTCAAGAATTAATTAGAAATTTTAAAGGAATAAATAGCGGTTTGCCCATTTGATAATTTTAATGACAAATTCATTTGGGCAGCATTAATAGAAATTATATCATACACAGTACTGTCTTGCTTACTAATGGATTGATAAATAATAGTTTGCTTAAGTTTATTAAGGATGGTAATTTCCCACTTGCCCGTATTATTATCTGAATCGCTATAGCCACCGTCAAAAGTGAAGGTCTTTTTATAATTCTTTTGAGAAGTTGTCAATGTTATATTGGTGCCATCAATTTTTGTAGAATCCAGCTGCCAAACATGTTGCGTATTTTGGTAACTTCCAGTCCCCGCTAATAATTGTTTTTGAAACTGCAAAGGTGGTGTAATATCTGTTTTAGCACAGGATAGAATTGTACCTAAAATAAGGAATATAGTTACTGATAATATGGTTGATTTTATATACATATTATTTAAATAATTTTCTTGAATAAAAAAAACCAAAATTCAAATAACTATCACTTGCGCCATCAGGACTATTTCTATATTGGCCAACTACGTTTTTAGCAGTTGGATTAGAAAAATAAATGGCCGCATCCTTATTAGCGATCTTACTTTTTAAAAGGGTAGAAACACTTGGATAAGAATCTGGACCTACATCATCCAAATAGTTGGACATACTAACATGATAGGACATGTGAAACCCTACACTATTAGTCTTATTGATTTGATATTTTACTTTAAAATTCAAAAAGTATCCAAAAGCCAATGTTGAATAAGGCTTTTTAGTACTATCCGAATATTGTCCACCTGTACCCAATGGTTGTAAATTATACACTGTTCCATTGTATACCCCTGTTGGATTAAAACTTACAATATCCAAACCTAGACCAATAGACGGTTTAATTTTCCTCGCTTTTGAATACAATCTATTGTCAACAAAATCATAATTAATAGAGGGCGAGAAACTTAATATAGAGGTACTAAAACTCATGCCCCTTGCTAATTGTTCATTGTTATTAGACTTAGCGTCTGAATTACTTAGCTTAAAACTTTCGATACTTAATCCAGCGCTTAAGTTGGAGTATAGTAAATAATTAATATGTACTCCCAATAACATATTCATGTCATTTCCTAATATGCTACCTTTTTTGCTTATCGTACCTAAAAAAATAGAACCGCCTGTTAATAATCCTACTTCAAATCTGCTTTTAAATGGTGTTTCAATTTTTTGAAATGTATTTTTTATAGAGTCCGTAAGTATAATGGGCTTTTTTATACTATCTGCAATAATTATACTTTTTAATACTTCTGCAAGTAAGTTTCTCCTTCTCAAATCATTCGCATAGGCAATAAAACCAAGTTTAACATCAGGCACATAATTACCTTTATTGTCAAGTATATTCGAAAGACTATACAATCCATTTCCTTTTGCACCAATAATATTGCTAGTAATGGTAAACTTGGCTTCTAATCCATTGGGTTGGATATCATATTTTAATATGGTATCCATTTTTTTGGTAGAACTATCGTCTTTGAAATAGGAAAATTTTAATGTCGCTTTTGAATAATCAATTCCATTATTTGCCATTAGAATAAACCCCTTTAAAGGGTCCTTACTATTTAAAGTGTCTGGTAAAATGGTTTTATCTAAATTATTTATAGAATAAATATGAGATGGATTTGTCTCATTTGGCTTAGTTAGGAAAGGTTCAAAATCAACCTTAGGCACATTATAATTAATTGCTTGATCATAAATACCTTTTACAATTTGTAGTTTGTTAACAGATCCTAAATAATTATTTTTTAATCCAATAGACTTCCCAGTTCCATAAACACCAAAATTTGCTGCATGTACAATCGTATCAGCGATATTATCAACTAAATAGTTATATGCAAAGCTATTTTTTTCAATTACTGGCGCGTATCTGAAATAAGCATCATCTGCCCTACCATATAAAATATTCGTTGAAATATTATAATTTTTAAAGCCGTAAATATGATTCCCGTAAAATGTATTATTAGTGATTTTGATATTTACATGATCGCTTTTAAGATCTTCGAAATAAATAGCTGCATTGTTACCAGAAAATAAATTATGGTCAATCTTAAAATTAATGGTACTAGAATCAATATTTAAATTAAAGGGGGGATTTAAAACTTGAATGACGGTAACCTTTCCAATATTATTAATAAAATAGTTGTCTGTAATTTTCACATCTGATCGCTTCCATCCAAAATCAAAAAATAATGGAAGTTGTAACCCACTAAAAACAGCATTATTGATATCAACTTTACTATTGGTATTATTATCCAAACCTCTAATGACTAATCCAATCCCTTCTGATTTAGATTTACCATAAATTTCAATTTTATTACTAGCATTACCATTTACAAGTACTTCTCCTTCACAAATCAATACTCCGGGATCCGTAAACTCAATTTTTGCTCCTGCTTGAATATCTAATTTACCTTTTACGGTCACTGTTTCCTTAATAATATGTAACCCCGTTTTGATAACAAGCATATTATAATCACCCGCTAATGTATCTTGTCCAATAGCATTAACGGGGATATTGGTAAAAACCAATACCGCTAATATTATGGTTAGATTTTTTATTCTATTTAGATAATTAGTCATTTTAATGATATTGATTAAGCTTAATCGATTATTTTATAAATAATAGGGGCCGAAGTCCTAGTGGAACCATCCACCATTGTCATATTTACATTGTCAAAAATTAATAAGTCGTTCTTTTTAAGAGACCCTAATACTTTTTGAGTATTTGACTGAAATAGTTCCCCAGTATTACTAACCGATTCTTCTTCTTTGCCATTGTGAATCCTAACTACTTTGTAACTATTAATACGGCCAGGGAAAAAGTTTAGATTATTGATTTCTAATTTCGCTTCAAGCCTTTCTGCATTTAGCAAATCCTTTACACTAATCAAATAATTTTTTAAATTATCTCCTTTCACCTTTAAAATAGGATCGGGTATCGCATTCACTATTATTTTTTTCTCAAATAACACCTTCTTGTCTTTCCTTAAATCATAGAATTTAAGTACATACTCACCCGTCTTGCTAAAAATGACTCTGTAATTGTTATTATTTGTATTAATATTGACGCTTGGGGTAATTTCTACATCAAAATCTTTACCCATCATAAAGTCAAAATTGCTTAATAACGTATTATTTAAACCAGCAAAAATATTTTCTGTGTGTAATGAAGACAATATTTTTTTGAACATATCGTCAAAAACTTGATCGTCTACGCTAATTACTTTTTGCCCAGGTTTAATTATATCCTCTTCCTTATATTCTTTGACATCTGTTTTTAAAACATATAATTTGGGATTAAACTGCGAAAAATAAGTTGGCATATAACCAATCTCTGCAAGGGCAGCTTCTTGATACAATAATTGCGTCTTTATTAGCAATAATTTAATACGCTCTAATTGCATATAGCTAATAGCAGATGGCTTGTGCATGAACAAATAGTAATCCCATTTTTCAACCTTACCTTTAATAGTAGTAACCTCTTTTTGAATTGGGATTAGACTATCTAAGGATGTTTTAATTTTATAGGGCGATTTTTTTATAAAATCTGACAGCTCAAACAAATCAGCCTCTAAGCGCTTTACACCCGATTCGCTTTTTAGAATCGCCTCTATTACATTTCGACTATTAAACTCTTTTAAAAGACTTGTATTTTTTTTCGAAAATTCATCATCAACATGTTTTAATACTTCAGTTACTACTTTAGCACTAAGTGAAAGCCTGGTTCTAATTTTTAAATAAGCTGCCGCTTTTGGCTTACTATTCAAATTGTCAATATTGTCTTGAATAATTTTATTACTGATATCTACCTTCTTAACCTCTTCTTTATCAATTGACTGTAAGGACTTAATAGTATAGACATTAGAATCTAATACCGATATTTTGATATTAATTACCGAAAAACAAATAAAAACAATATACAAAAGACTTATGATCTGGTATCTTTTGACGTCAACATGTCCTTCCGCCATATACTAGATTTTAAGAATTAATAAATACTTTACAAAGAAGAACAAAAGACAATTGAGCTCCTGTAGGAGAAGAATTCGTCTTCGCTAAATTTCGATTTAACGTCTTTAATAAATCTTCAACTGTATCTTCTTTAATTAAATTAAATAATTGACAAAGTCCTTCTTTAGTTAATATTTCCTCGGTTGCCAATTTGTTAATGATATCGTTGAAATAATTGAGATTATCTAACTCTCCAATCGTAAATAATTCGTTAAGTTTTACATTATACTCACTGTCATTTCCAAAGTATACAATTTCACCTGAGAAGTTAATTACGTCATTTCGTGTGATTTTTTCTTTAGAATTAGTAAGAACCTCTACTTTAGCTAATAAAAGACTTGAGCCGTCTTTACTATTTTGAAAATGAGATACAGAATCTACTAAAGCTTTTAATACTAAATAACTTGTTATACTTTCTGAATCATAAGTTATCTTATCAAATTTATTCCAAAACGTTTTTTTGGTATCGTCCGATTTTTTATTTAGAATATTAGAAAGCGATACCACTTCTTTATCATCTGCAATATTGGATTTTTCAATGAAGTAATTAATGAGATCAGCCTCTTTTAAACTAATCGTATCCATTAAATAATAATTTGCTGGACTTATAATTAAACTTGTAGTATGAAATTGTTTAGCATGTGCGATTACTTCTGAAGACTCTCCGCCAAAAATTTGAATTTCAAACTCATTTTTAGTTCTTATAATAATACCAGCAGGTGTCTCTTCAATCACCGCTTTTTCAAATAAATAGTTTGTTCCTGCTACATTTAGTGACTTCCATAAAACCGCCATTTCTACCAAACTAATAGCATGAGGGCTAGCTATATGTAAAGCATCAAAATTTGATACAGGAAATGCAACTGGAAATTTTATTAAAAATGGTAAAGCATCCTTACTAGGCAATTTTTTATCAAATAGCGATTTAAACAAATGGGATAATTGGTCATACTCATCCGATTTTAGGCTTGCCCAATTTGGATGATAAAATAGGTCTTTTGTAAGTGTCAATACATCCATTTGCTCTAATAACTTCCATGAACTTTCAGCATAATGAGGTTCAAATGTATCCTTAAGTATATATCCATGTGCTCTTGTAGCAACTTTATTATTTCCACCAATACCTACACCACTTTTTCCTGAACCAGTTATACCAACTCCAGCAGACAAGTTCCCTACACCTTCAGCCATTTTAGACAAAGTTGCTTCCGTAGCCACTTCACTATCTTTTTTAACCTCAATGAACTTAATAGCAGAAACGCCAAATACAACGGCTTCAATGGCTAATCCACCGGTTATTAATAAATCCTGTGCTGGCCATTCTAATAATTTAGCAATAACCCCAATAAGTATCACTACTGCTGCTCCACTATAAAAAAGGTTAAAAATATCTAACTTTTTAGTCTTTGACATTATCATATTATTTTAAATATTTATATTATTTATGATTCTTAGTGTTTTTCTTTTACGTATTTCACAAAACTTTCATTATTATCAAACCCTGATAACCTTATCATAGACTCAATAGTTAAATTTTGATTAAATGGATGTTCAAGCTCTTGCATAAAGTGCTTATATCTATTTTCATTTATAAGTATTGAGAAGGAATGTCCATAATAGGCAGCTGAGATTTTATCTAGTTTTTTAACATCAATATTTAATATCGGGGCAAAATCCTCGCTTGAAGCATTTTTTTGTAAATAATATTTGAAGTCAAAAAAGTAATGATCAAATACAATTTTGCTAGTAGGATCGTTTAAACGATACTTTGAAATTAAATCCTTTAAATATTCAAATAAAGACATGACCCATTGTTTAGGATCATAAAAATTGAGAAAAAATTATGGGAGAACAAATTACTTATGTAACAATGCTTAATGACATTGTTTTGATAAAAATTACAGCTGTATCATTTTAAATGACACTGATTATCAATAGCTTAGTAATTTAAAATATCAATTAAATCAGAAGGATTACCGCCATGATATTTCTTAAATGGCTGATAAAAACGTTGTCTGGAACTAAATCCCACCTCCAACGCTAAAGCCTCTACTGTGTAATTTTTAAATTTGGCATCTTTTATGATTTCCACGAAGTATTCAACCCTGGCTTTATTAACCAACTCGTCAAAACTCATTGAATAAGTAAAATAGATGTAATTAAATAGGATGTCTTTAGTAACACCCATGATATTCGAAAATTCAGTAATATCAGCTGTTTTACTTTTAAAATAAAAATTAGTGTAAAAATGAAAAATAAAATCAACCTCTTTGATATCGGAACTAAAATCATTTCTATTAAATAAATATCCAAATGAAATTTTAGACCCGTTTTTATTAATAAAACTGGGTCTATATAAGATAATTAATAGTAAAACTGTACCAAATACGATTGGGACAAAAATTTTCAATTGATCAGGAAATTCAAAAACGAGAGAAAAAAGAATAATCGATAATTGTGTAGCAATTACCATAAAAAAACAAAACGTCCAGATTTGTACTCTTTTAAAATAAATATTCTTAAACGAAAATCTAAATAAAATATTATAAATGTAGTAAAGACAAAATAAATTAAATAAAACAAAATCTAGGTGTATAAAAAAATTGAGATAAAGAGGCAGGTCTATACTATTAGATTTTGTAAATACCCTATCATATCCAATTATTTGTACATAAAATATTAAAAGAATATAAATCGAATAAGCAGCGATTACATAAATATTTGCAATCTTTTTGTGTTGGATAAAATATAAATTAGTAAGTATTTGAACCAATGAAGTACCAATAAGCATTGCGCAAATCATTTTAACAAGAATATACTGATTCGGCCCAGTCCTGATAAATGAAAAAAAGGAAGTAACAAGAATAGCAAGCACAAATAATAAGAAAAAGACTTTTAGCTTAATGGGGGATTTGAATCGAATTAGGACATCGAATAAGACGATGATGGAAAAAAAGAATAGAAAAAAGTAAGCGTATTGTGTAAATGAATCTGTTGTAAACTTCATGGAATTACATTAAACTAAGT
>Ga0075464_10000286_pt1 | contig 21881 bp, 23 predicted proteins | sample DEB19_08_DNA_5_FD_75068 | JGI IMG/M metagenome (GOLD analysis project Ga0075464, IMG submission 75068) | Aqueous microbial communities from the Delaware River and Bay under freshwater to marine salinity gradient to study organic matter... | ecosystem: Environmental > Aquatic > Marine > Coastal ...
CCCTATGTGCGGCTGCAAGTCACGCCAGTCGGTGCATTAAATTCCGGTTCTGCGCCTGCGCCGCAGCCCGCCTTCCCGGCCCAGCAAGTTCAGCCTGCGCAGCCGCAAACGTATTACCAGCAAGCGCCCAGCCAGCCCGGTTATGTGGTGCAGCAGCCCGTGTATGTCGCGCCTGTGGTGGTGGAGTCTTATTCCACCTATTACCCTCGGCCGTACTACCCCCAGCATTACTATCGGCCTTATTACGGCCCGTCCGTCAGCTTTGGCTACAGCCGAGGCTTTGGCCATGGCCACTGGCGCTAGGCTGAATTCCAGGTCAAAAAAGGGCGCATCAGGCGCCCTTTTTTGCGGTTGAGACGCTTTACAGCGACGTTTCAATCACCGCGCCTTTGAACAGCACCGGCCCGGTCGGTCCAGCGCTGGACGGCACGCCGCCTTTGGGTTCCAGGCTGATGGCCAGCGTGGGAACGTTGACATCCCTGGCCAAAGCCGTCAAACGCACCACTGCATCAGCACCCAGCACGCCCAGTGATGTCGGGCGACCGGTCTGCGGCAGCGCCCAAAGCTGCAAGGACTTGTCAGCTGGGGCCACAAAGCCGCCCACGCGCTTGAGGGTCAGGCGCTTGCTTTTGGGGTCAAACGTTGCCAGCATGGACGCGGCGGCCTTGTCATCCGCCAGCACGGCCACGTACTGAATTTCGGGCGTGGCGCGCAGTCTGGCGCCCAGTTCCTCCAGCTCCTGACCCAGTTTGGCATGGCTGCTGTTCAGCTTAAAGCCCACCATCAGGGCCACTGCAGCGACGCCCACGCTCATGCTGGTCAGGCCGCGCCAGAGATTCGTGCTGCTCGACCAGCCGCCTGCCTTGGGCTGTGCTGGGTCGATGGGCTGGGGCGAATCGCCCGCTACGGCGGTAGAGACCGCGTCGCCGGGCTGCTGCAGGGCTTTTTCGTTAGCATCTGGGATGTGCGCCATCGGGGCCGTCAAGTTGCTGTCAGAGTTTGGAGATGCCATGCGCAGGATTGTCCCTTACTCCGTCTGTGCAGGAAGGCAGCCGACCGTTTCAACCCCGGTGCGGTCCGTCCTTTAAAATCTGATCATGACCACCTTACACATCCCCAACATCACCGTCACCACCCAAGCCAACGTGTACTTTGACGGCAAATGCGTCAGCCACAGCATCGCTTACCCAGACGGCACCAAGAAATCAGTCGGCGTGATTTTGCCCAGCAGCCTGACCTTCAATACCGGCGCGCCTGAAGTCATGGAATGCGTGGCGGGCAGCTGTGACTACAAACTGGCCGGCAGCGATGCCTGGGTTCACTCCAGCGCAGGCGAGAAATTCAGCGTGCCCGGCAACTCGACGTTCGACATCCGCGTCACCGAGCCGTACCACTACATCTGTCACTTTGAATAACAAAAAGAACAACCCAACATCATGGCCACCATCCTCCAGCACCTGCCCACCGGGCAAAAAGTCGGCATCGCGTTTTCAGGCGGGCTGGACACCAGCGCCGCCCTGCACTGGATGAAGCTCAAAGGCGCTGTGCCCTACGCCTACACCGCCAACCTGGGCCAGCCTGACGAGCCTGACTACGACGAGATTCCACGCAAGGCGATGGAATACGGCGCAGAAAAAGCGCGTTTGATCGACTGCCGCAAACAGCTGGCCACCGAAGGCATTGCCGCCCTGCAAGCCGGGGCGTTTCATATCACCACCGCCGGCGTGACCTACTTCAACACCACACCGCTGGGCCGTGCCGTGACAGGCACCATGCTGGTGTCGGCGATGAAAGAAGACAACGTCAACATCTGGGGCGACGGCAGCACCTTCAAGGGCAACGACATCGAGCGCTTTTACCGCTACGGTTTGCTGACCAACCCGGATTTAAAAATCTACAAACCCTGGCTGGACCAGTTGTTCATTGACGAGCTCGGTGGCCGCGCCGAGATGTCAGCGTTCATGACCCAAGCCGGCTTTGGCTACAAGATGTCGGCTGAAAAAGCCTACTCGACCGACAGCAACATGCTGGGCGCCACCCACGAGGCCAAAGACCTGGAGTTGCTGTCCAGCGGTATGAAAATCGTCAACCCGATCATGGGTGTGGCCTTCTGGAAGGACGAGGTTGTTGTCAAACGCGAAGAAGTGACGGTGCGCTTTGAAGAAGGCCAGCCGGTGGCATTGAACGGCCAGCGCTTTGACAGCCTGGTCGATTTGATTCTGGCGGCCAACGTCATCGGTGGCCGTCACGGTCTGGGCATGAGCGACCAGATCGAAAACCGCATCATCGAAGCCAAAAGCCGCGGTATTTACGAAGCGCCCGGCCTGGCGCTTTTGTTCATCGCCTACGAGCGCTTGGTCACGGGCATCCACAACGAGGACACGATTGAGCAATACCGTGACAACGGCCGAAAACTGGGCCGGCTGCTGTACCAGGGCCGCTGGTTCGACAGCCAGGCCATCATGCTGCGCGAAACCGCCCAGCGCTGGGTGGCCAGTGCCATCACCGGCGAAGTCACGCTGGAACTGCGGCGCGGCAACGACTATTCGATTTTGAACACCGAATCACACAACCTGACCTACAAGCCCGAGCGGCTGAGCATGGAAAAGGTCGAAGACGCACCGTTCAGCCCACTGGACCGGATTGGCCAGCTGACGATGCGCAACCTGGACATTGTGGACACACGGGACAAGCTGGCGGTGTATGCCAAGGCGGGCTTGCTGTCGTTGGCCAAAGACGGGGATTTGGTGCGGCTGGCGGGTGACAAGGCTGACTAAGTCATCTGGCGCTCTGATGGCCTGAAATGTCAACATCAACTTTCAAATTTCAGTTTTTGATATTGATTTAATTCGTTTTTCAGAGTAAATTTCAAAAATAATAATTTACTCTGAAAATGCTTCCTCTACTGGAACTCAGCCCCGCGCAAAGCCGGCAATACATAGATGCCGAGTCAACGCTGCGTGCGCTGCGGGACACGCAAAAAGCCGGACTTGACGTGCGTGGCTCCATGTTTTGGCGTGAGATAAACGGGCAGCGCTACCTGGTTCGTGTTGCCAGCCGGGGCTCGCAAACTTCTCTGGGCAGACATACGGCTGAGCTGGAAGCCATCTACCAGCGCTTCATGGAGCGCAAAGCCCACGTCCAAAGGCGCTTGACGCGGCTGAAGGCTGCGATGACCCAGCACCAGCGCAGCAACCGTGCGCTGCGCCTGGGACGCGCGCCAAGGGTGTTGATTGACACCCTTCATCGGCTGGAGCAAGCAGGGCTGGGTGCTCATTTTTGTGTCGTTGGCACCCATGCGCTGTACGCCTACGAGAGCGCATGTGGGGTGCGTGTGCAAGACGACGCGACAGCCACGCAAGACATTGATCTGCTGCTGGACACGCGCAAATACCTCAGCTTTGTGACCACCATGGACAGGCTGGACACCTCGCTGCTGTCGGTCTTCAAAAAGGTGGACAACACCTTTGAACTGCGGGAAGACCAACGCTACACCGCCGTCAATGCGGATGGTTTTGAGATTGATGTGGTGCGCCGGGCTGTCAAGGATGGCGACCCGCATCCGCTGCGGGTGTCCAAACATGAAGAAGATTTTTGGGCTGTGCAAATTTCAACGGGCAACAGTTTGCTGGATGGCGGCTACTTTGAACAGGCTGTTGTGGCCACCAGCGGCCACATGGCCCTGGTTCGCACACCCGCGCCTGCCAGCTTTGTAAGGGTCAAACAAGAACTGGCCAGTATGCGCACCCGTGACCCACTGAAGGCCCGCAAAGACGCGCTTCAGGCAGAGATCGTCGAACAGCTGATACAAGACTACGCCTTGGGCGAGCACAGATAAAAGCAAAAGCGCACAACAAGCTTAAAAAAGTCAGGATCTGACTTTAACGCCCAAAAATCACTAAAAACAGCTGTTTTCAGGTGCCAGATCAGCCTTCAGACCAATGGATATATGCGTAAGCAGCTCCTGAATTTGTAGCGCACAAAAAGTCAAGTAACAGGACTGGCTGCAAGGCGATGCTGCACGGCCTAAAATCAGGCTGTGATTGACCAGACCGCCCAGCAGCCCGTTGCTGCCACTTCCATTCTGAATGCCGACCTGCATTGCCATTCTGTGGTGTCAGACGGCACCTTGACGCCTGAAGTACTGGCCGAAAGGGCCAAGGCCAACGGAGTCGAGCTGTGGGCGCTGACCGACCATGACGAAATTGGCGGCCAGCACCGGGCAGCGGCGGCCGCCAAAGCGCAGGGCATGCGGTACCTGACGGGCACTGAAATATCGGTCACGTTTGCAGGTGAAACCGTTCACATTGTGGGCTTGGGGTTTGACCCTGACGATGCCGACATGGTGCAAGGCTTGAGAACCACACGCGGTGGCCGTACCGAGCGCGCCATGGAAATGTCCGATGGCCTGGCCAGGGTGGGCATCAAGGGCGCTTTTGAAGGCGCCTTGAAGTTCGTCGGCAACCCTGAATTGATTTCTCGCACCCACTTTGCGCGTTTTCTGGTGGAAAGCGGTGTGTGCAGCGAAACCAGCGAAGTGTTTCGCAAATACCTGACCGAAGGCAAACCCGGCTATGTGCCGCACCGCTGGGCCAGCTTGAAAGACGCGGTGAGCTGGATCACCAACGCCAAAGGCATGGCGATCATTGCGCACCCGGCGCGCTACAAGTTCACACCCAACGAAGAATACGCACTGTTCACCGAGTTCAAAGCCCATGGCGGACGCGGCGTTGAAGTGGTCACGGGCAGCCACACGGCAGCTGAATACGTGAAGTACACCGATACGGCCAAAGAATTTGGCCTGGCTGCGTCGCGGGGGAGCGACTTTCACAGCCCCGAAGAAAGCCGCACCGACCTGGGCACCCTGCCCTTTTTGCCCGGTGGTTTGACGCCCGTGTGGGAACTGCTGGCGGACCGCATTCAGTGAACCGCTCTTTGGGCAAGTCCGGCACCACGCTGATCGGTATTGCTTTGGCCATCATTGCCATGGTCTGCTTTGCCGCGCTGGACACCATCACCAAATATGTCAGTGCCAGCGTTCCGTTGTTCATGGCGATCTGGTTTCGCTACACCGTGCAGGCCGTTTTAACCACGGCGCTTGTGCTGCCCCTGCGTGGCCGGGCGGCGCTGCGCACGGCGCACCCCAAATTTCAGGTGCTGCGCGGTCTGCTGTTGGTCAGTACCAGTTTGCTGGCTTTTTTGAGCCTGAAATTCATGCCAGTAGGCGAATTTACGGCTGTGGTGATGATTGCGCCTTTGATCATCACGTTGCTGGCAGCAACGATGCTGGGCGAGAAAGTGTCCCCTCTGCGCTGGGCGCTGGTGGCGGGTGGTTTTACGGGCACGCTGGTCATCATCCAGCCGGGCCACGATGTTTTTGAATGGCACACGCTGCTGCCCGTTGCCCTGGCTTTTTTGATGGCCTGGTTTCAAACCCTGACCAGTAAGCTGGCCAAAACAGAAGACCCCGTCACCATGCACCTGTACACCGGCTGGGTCGGCGCGCTGGTAGCGGCGCTGGGTTTGCCGTTTGTGTGGCAAAGCTTGCCCTCTTTGAAGTTATGGGGGCTGATGGCGCTGGTAGGGGTGCTGGGCGCAGTCGGCCACTTCTTGCTGATCCTGGCCTACCAGCGCTCGCCAGCAGCCACCCTCACGCCCTACCTGTACACGCAAATTGGCTTTGCCATGATGGGCGGCTGGCTGGTTTTCTCGCATGTGCCCGACGGGTTTGCTTTTTTAGGCATGACCATGATTGCCGTGTGCGGCGCAGCAGGTGCGTGGCTGGTGGTACGGGAGGGCAAGATGACCATCGAACCTGCCGACTCATAAAGCAAAGCATGGCCCAGTTTTTACAAGTCCACCCCGACAATCCGCAGCCCCGGCTGCTCAAGCAAGCGGTGCAGTTGCTGGCCAAGGGCGGCATTGCAGCCGTGCCCACGGATTCAAGCTACGCGCTGGTTTGCCACCTGGATGACAAGGCCGCAGCAGACGCTTTGCGGCGTATTCGCGGGGTTGACGACAAGCACCACCTGACCTTGCTGTGCCGCGACCTGTCTGAACTCAGCGCCTATGCGCGGGTCGACAACCGGCAGTTCCGCCTGCTCAAAGCCGCGACACCAGGACCGTAAACCTTCATTTTGGAGGCCAGCAAGGAAGTGCCGCGCCGCCTGAGCCACCCGTCACGCAAAACCATCGGCCTGCGTGTGCCGGAGCACAAGACCTTGCAGGCACTGCTGGAACTGCATGGCGCACCCCTGCTGGCCACCACCTTGATACCGCGTGACGCCACCGAACCGCTGAACGATGCCAACGACATACGCGACTTGATGGAACACGAACTGGCCGCGATTGTGGATGCGGGTGCCTGCCATCAAGCACCCACCACAGTCATTGACCTGACCGCCATGGGCGATGGCGGGGAAGCGCTGGTCATACGGCTGGGGCGTGGAGACATTGCGGTGCTGGGCCTGAAGACCTGAAGCCTCGGCCAGCGGGGATACACAGGGATAATCAGGTCCATGGATATTTCTAACCTGATTCAGACCGTCGCCATTTACGCTTTGCCCGTGCTGTTCGCCATCACGATTCACGAGGCTGCTCATGGCTACATTGCCAAATATTTTGGTGATGACACCGCCTGGACGCTGGGTCGCGTCACGCTGAACCCGATCAACCATATTGATCCGATTGGCACCATCGCCATGCCCTTGATGCTGTACATCGCCACCTCAGGCGCTTTTTTGTTTGGCTACGCCAAGCCCGTCCCGGTGAATTTTGGCAACCTGCGCAACCCCAAGCGAGACATGGTGTGGGTGGCGCTGGCCGGGCCCGCATCCAATTTATTGCAGGCTCTCGGTTGGGGCGTGGCGTTTTACCTGCTTCAGGGCAGTGAGGTGACTGAACCGTTTTTTCTGAAAATGTGTCAGGCCGGCATTCTGGTCAATGTGGTGATGTTTGTGTTCAACCTGTTCCCGTTGCCGCCGCTGGACGGGGGCCGCATCTTGGTGGGCTTGCTGCCGTACAAGCAGGCCGTGCTGTTGTCACGTATCGAGCCTTGGGGGTTTTTTGTGGTGATGGCGCTGGTGCTGGCCGGGGTGGTCAGCAAACTGTGGATGCAGCCGCTGATGTCGGTGACGTATGACGTTCTGGAAACACTGCTGATACCTCTGGCCTATTGGGTGAAATGATCAAGATCAAGAAACGAAAAAAATGACTCACAAGACACAACGTTTTTTAACCGGTATCACCACGTCGGGCACGCCCCATCTGGGCAATTACGTCGGCTCCATCCGCCCGTCCGTGGCCGCCAGCAAGGGGGCCAACGCGACCAGTTTTTACTTCCTGGCCGACTACCACGCGCTCATCAAATGTGACGAGCCCGCCCGCATCCAGCAGTCCACCCTGGAGATTGCCGCCAGTTGGCTGGCGGCTGGGCTGGACCCAGAGCGAGTCACGTTTTACCGCCAGTCAGACATCCCGCAAATCCCGGAATTGACCTGGTTTTTAACCTGCGTACTGGGCAAGGGCGTGCTGAACCGCGCCCACGCTTACAAGGCGCAGGTTGATAAAAACACCGCGTCTGGTGCCGAGCCTGACCATGACGTGACGGCGGGGCTTTTCATGTACCCCGTGCTGATGGGCGCAGACATCTTGATGTTCCGCGCTACCCAAGTGCCGGTGGGCCGGGACCAGGTTCAGCACATTGAAATGGCCCGTGACATGGCCAAAGGCTTTAACCATTTGTATGGCGATTTGCTGGTATTACCCGAGGCCTTGATTGAAGCGTCTGTGGCCACGCTGCCCGGTCTGGATGGCCGCAAGATGAGCAAGAGCTACGACAACACCATTCCCCTGTTTTCAAGCCGCGACCAACTGAAAAAACTCATCGCCGGCATCGTGACCGACTCCAATGGCCCTGGCGTTGCCAAACAAACGGAAGGCTCGGCCCTGTTTCAGATGTACCAAGCTTTTGCCAGTCTTGAGGAAACAGCCGCCATGCAGCGCGCCTATGCAGAAGGGATTGCCTGGGGGGATGCCAAAGCCATGCTGTTTGAGCGTATTGACCGCGACGTTGCCCCGATGCGTGAGCAGTACCATGCATTGGTGGCGAATCCGGAAAAGATTGAAGCCATCTTGCAGGCAGGCGCGGCCAGAGCAACCGCCCTGTCTGGCCCCTTCATGCAAGAGTTGCGGCATGCTGTGGGCCTGCGCAAATTGCAAGCCAGCGCTCCAGTGACCAGCAAGGCAAAAAACCATAAAGCCGCCAAGGCTGCCGGGCCCAGCTTCAAGCAATACCGTGAAGCTGACGGCCAGTTTTACTTCAAGTTTTTGAGCGCAGAAGGCAAATTGCTGATGCAAAGCCGGGGCTTTGTGTCACCCAAAGAGGCGGCCCTGGCGATCGCCAGCCTGCAGCAGCAAGGCGCTGATGCCCTGCCCGCCTTGCAGGGCCAGCTGGACCTGATGCCCGGTGTTGAGATGTTGGAGGTTGCAGCGGCGCTCAGTTTGCCCATCAGTGCGTCAAAAGATGAAAGCCATGCTATTTCTGGTTGAGAAAACCGCCACGTATCTGCATGGATGGGCACTGCCGGGGCTCGGGCCATGTCGTATTTACGGATTTTTTAAGTGATATATTTACTTTTTTCACATATATAATTGGTTTTTGTTAATTTAAAACGGTTGTACTTGGAACTTAAGTTTTTAGAACAACTCAAAACTCTATGAGTATTTTTGTCATCGACGATCACCCGCTGATGCGCGAAGCAGTTGCCACGCTGGTTCGGCGCTTGAGCCCCGACACCCCGGTAATCGAGCTCGGACGCATCGCCGTCGTGGCACAGGCCGTTGAAAAACACGACGTGCCTAAGTTGATATGCGTTGACTTGAAACTGCCCGACACACATGGTGTCTCTGGCATACGAGAGCTCAAGCGCACCTACCCCGATGTCCCCATTGTGGTCCTGACAGCATCGCCAGCCAGTGACTATGAAGACCTGGCCCTGGAAGCGGGTGCCGATTCTTTCCTCGAAAAATCATTCAGCGCCTCGGAAATTGCAACCGTGCTGAAGACTTTTTTGAGCGACGATTTGCAGACCGATGCGGACGCGCCCCTTTCCGTAGGTAAGCTTTCCAAACGTCAAAAACAGTTGCTGGTCTTGCTGGACAGGGGCCTGAGCAACCGCGACATTGCCGACAACCTGCAAATCAGCGAGCACACCGTCAAAGTCCATCTGTGGCGCCTGTTCAAGCGGCTCAACGTCAAGAGCCGCTCACAAGCCAGCCACCTGGCGCGTACCCAAGGCCTACTTGAAAGCAAAACCGCCCTGAGCGTTTAAAAGCATCAGACCGTTTTGCATATTCAATGACTGGCGGGGCAACACATACTTCGCCACAAACTGCCTCAGTTTAGGTTGGGGGCGCTACGCAACACTCTGGGTAGACGTTCATCACTCGAGGTTGAACAAGGGCAGGGCTTATTTCTTGCGCTCGAGAAATACGATCTTGTCGACCACGGAATCACCCCTGTCATCCAGCTTAAGCTGTATCTGTGCATCGTAGCCACGGGCGGCTTTGTAACTTGGCTTTGCGGAATACTCTTTTGCCACCTTTGATGCGGTCCATAAGCTGCTGAGCGCGCTCAACAGCAGAAAAGGACTTTTCGCTGTCACCGAGGACTTAGGCGGAACCACTGTGACTGTGCCGCCACTTGACTCCACCGCGGCCATCCATGACTCCAGCCGGGCGGGCATCACGCTTGGGGTCACCCGATCGTAAAAAGCGACTTCAATTTTGGGTAGGGGAGCTTGCAAGGAGTTACCCAGGTCTCGGTCGAAGCTTTGGAGATCAACGTATTGCAATTGAGCTTTAGGCGGGCTGCCACTACTGACTGGCGCAGGGCTGGTTTCACAGGCTGGCAATAAGCAAACCAACGCGATTGAGACAGCTATTCTGAAAATCGTAGAAAACAGGGCCATGGAAAATCTCTTTGGTTGAATGAAAGCCAGCAGATGACTGTGGTGGGTACATCAAGTACACAGTTTGAATATTACCCGACCCCATTGACTGAAAAAATCAGCGGCTACCTGATCGCACAAAGCGGGGGCTTGTTCCAACCCCAACCCTAGTCGATGCGCCCATCTTGCGTTTTCAGTTGCGCGTGATTAACCGACTGAAGAATCAAGCCGCGTGGGAGCAAGCACGCTTCAAGTCACTACCAGCGGATCGACCAGGTAAGTGGTGATCTCGCCAATAAAGCTCTGCGCGTGGGTCATGGTGACGCGCCCCGCCAAAGAGCCGAAGGCTTTGTCAATGGCTTGTGTGTCGGCAAACCATAGCTCCACAATCCCGTCGAGCGGCAAATCGTCGTACCCCACCGGGACACCCTTGGGCGACTCCCTGCTTGTGATCTGGTTCTGCCGGTAGCCTAGGATTCCCGGAAGCTCGCGCACCATCGGCCCATGCACTTGGCGCCACTCGTGCGCGAAGGTTTCAGCGGACACATCAGGACGGCGCCTGAGCAGCGATATTCGCTTCAATGCTTGTCCGGCGGGCGGCGGTTCCACGACCACATTGCGCTGCGCAGTGATGATGCGCAGGCGCCCAATAAAATACTGCTCGTCGGTGGACAGACGAGAGGCCATGTCGCTCGCGAGCGCGTCACCCATGCCGGCATCGCTTTCGAAGTCCAACTGCGAAATGCCGTCGAGTTCCTCCGGACCGCGGGCAAAGACGATGCCCCGCTGTGCGCGGTCAATAACGTGGTTCTGCACGTAGCTGCGCAGCCCTGGCAACTGGCGCGCCAGTTGTGAATGATGTTCCCGCCAATGCTCACGGAAGCGTTCCGTTGACCAGTCTGGCTTCTTATTAAGCAGTCCCATTCGTACTTGCATCGCAGTCCTAGGTAGTTACATCGGGGTCGGAGGCAGCCAGCGCGGCCGCTAGGGCTGGCTGGCGTTTGGCCAGCCAGACGCCGTGCCGCAGGGGCCAGTCGCGGTAAGCCACGTCCGGCTCAAGAGCTTCCTGAGCGTGCAGGGGCCAGTAGGGATCGCGCAATGCTTCACGCCCGATCGCAACCAGGTCCGCGCTGCCGTCTTGCAGGATCGCCTCCGCCTGATGAGCGTCGACGATCATGCCAATGGCCTGAGTGGCAATCTGCGCTTCGCTGCGGATACGCCGTGCGAACGGAACTTGAAAGCCCAAACCGCGCGGAACAGGAAGGGCCCGTGTCTGTTCCGTCAGCCCCCCGGAAGAGCAGTCAATGACGTCGACGCCGGCTTCGCGCAGTGCGCGGGCCAATATCACGCTGTCGTCCAGGTCCCAACCGCCGAGGGCCCCATCAACCGCGGAAATACGGCAAAAAAGCGGCTTTGACGCAGGCCAAGTCGCGCGCACCGCCCTAGCAATGCGCAGCGCCAGCTTCATCCGTCCGTCACGGTTTCCACCGTAGGAATCGCTGCGCTGGTTCGACAAAGGTGACAAGAAGCTGGTGACCAAGTAGCCGTGGCCAAAGTGAAGTTCGACCACATCAAAACCGGCACGCTCGGCGCGTGCCGCAGCGGCCGTGAATTCTTCGACAACGCGATCAATCGCTGCCATGTCCATCTCTAGCGGAGTCGACCAACCGGGCCCCGCGGCAATGGGGCTGGGTCCGATGCGTTGCCAACAGGAGTCGACCTCCTGCATCTGCGCCGGCGTAAGCGCACCGCCACCCGCCCACAGCGGCTCGCTGCCCGCTTTGCGCCCGGCGTGTCCTAGCTGAACGCCGATTGCCGCGCCGTTTGCGTGGCAGAAGTCAACGACGTTCTGCAACGGTGCAATCTGGCTGTCATCCCACAGACCGAGATCGTCCTTTCCGATCCGACCCACGGGGGACACCGCGGTGCTTTCGGTGAACACCAGGCCCGCACCGCCGAGAGCAAACTTGCCCAGATGAACCAGCAGCCAGGGCTGCGCAATGCCGCCTGGCGCCGCGTGCTGCATCATGGGCGAGATAACCATGCGGTTCTTTAACGTCAGTCCGCGCAGTTCGAACGGCCGAAGGAGCAGCGCCCCCTGTGGTTTGTCCGGCATCAGTGCGTTCCAAGGTAGGCGGCGCGCACTGCCGGGTGGCGAAGCAATTCTGGGCCTGAGCCTTCCAGCGTCACGCGGCCGGTCTCCAAAACGTAAGCCCGGTCTGCCACTGCCAATGCCTGGTTTGCCATCTGTTCCACCAGGAGAATGGTCAGCCCCGAGGCACGCAGTGCGCGGATAGAGCGAAAGATGTCGACAATGATGAGCGGTGCCAAGCCCAGCGATGGCTCATCGAGCAGCAGTAGCTTCGGCTCGCTCATGAGCGCACGTGAGATTGCCAGCATCTGCTGTTCGCCGCCAGACAGCGTGCCTGCTAGCTGGCTCTGACGCTCGGCCAGCCTTGGAAACCGCTCGAACTCCTGCTCAATCAACGTTTGGACGCGGGCTGGATTCCTGCGGCTGGTGTAGGCGCCAAGCATCAGGTTCTCGCGCACCGTCTGGTCCGGGAAAACGCCGCGCCCTTCAGGTGCCAGTGCAATACCAACGCCCACCCGCTGGTGTGCCGGCATCCGGCTGCAGTCTTGTCCATTTACCAAAAGACGCCCCCGGGCGAGAGGCTCCAGGCCGACGATGCCCTTGAGCAGCGTGCTCTTACCCGCCCCGTTGGCGCCGATGATGGTGACAACCTCGCCCGGACGAACCAGCAGCGAAACTCCCTTGACGGCCTGTATGGCGCCGTAAGCCATTTCGACGGATTCAAGCTCAAGCAGAGGCTTCATGGCGGATCTTTCAGGCGGCTATTGTTTCGACGCTCGGCAACGCGGCATCGCTGCCCAGGTACGCCTCGATGACGCGGGGATTGGCTTGTACCTGCGCGGGTGATCCTTCGGCGATCTTGACACCGTAGTCGAGGACCATCACGCGGTCCGAAATGCGCATGACCAGGTCCATGTGATGCTCGACCATTAGGATGGTTAAGCCCATACGACTGATGCGAAGTAGCAAGTCGCCCAACTCGGAGGTTTCCTGCGGGTTAAGGCCGGCAGCCGGCTCGTCGAGCAAGAGCAACTGCGGATCGGTGGCCAGAGCACGTGCCAGTTCCACACGCCGCTGCAGCCCGTAGGACAGGCTGCCGGCCGGCGCATGGGCCAAATGGGCCAGATCAACTAACCCCAACAGGTCCATTGAGCGGGATCGCGCCAACGCCTCCTCTCGTCGCGCTAACGGCAACGCCAACAAGGAAGACAAGAAGCCGCCGCGCATGCGTGAATGGCGACCCAACATCACGTTGTCGAGCACTGAAAGTTCACCAAAAAGGCGCAGGTTCTGGAAGGTCCGGCCCATACCCAAGCTACAGATTGTGTGCGGCGGCATGCCTACCGCGTCGCGTCCGGCAAACGTGATTTGTCCGGAATCGGGCCGCACCAGCCCAGTGAGCATGTTGATCATCGTGGTCTTGCCAGCGCCATTGGGGCCGATCAAAGCGTACACCTGACCTCGCTGCAACCGGAACGACACATCCTGGGCCGGCTTCACGCCGCCGTACGATTTAGAGATGCCCTGCACACTTAGGAGCTCGCCGGTGCTGTCGTCAGAAAATCGCAGGGCTATGTCACTGCACGGCGCCGGTTCGGCGATGCGTTTGGTGCGCCGCGCGAGCCAGGGGGTGATGACACCCATGACGCCGCCCGGCATCACAAAAAGCGCGAATAACAACAGCGCGCCATAGGCGAAATGTTGGACAGCTGGCCAACTGGAAAGCGCGGAGTCAATCACCGTGAGCAGCACGGCACCAACGATAGGTCCATAGATGTTGCCGACACCTCCGAAAAGTACCATCAAGAGGATGAAGATCGACAGGTGAAAGGTGATGAAGTCGGAATTGATATATTGGTTCTGCTGCGCCACCAGCGCTCCGGCGATGCCGCAGGTGACTGCCGCCACCACGAAAGCCATCACCTTGGCGCGGTACACGCGAACTCCGACCGAGGCCGAGGCGATCTCATCGGCCTGGAGGGACAGCAGAGCGCGGCCAATCCGCCCGCTGACGAGGTTACGTATCAGCAGATGCGTGAGCAATGAAATTGCCAGTGCCAGCCAGACCCACTGCAACATCGTGAGCGGCACCCCGCCCCAGGTCATGGACCGGATGCCGAACAGGCCGCTGGCGCCGCCGAAAACATCCGTCCATTCACTCACTACCTTTTCCACCACGATGCCAAAGGCGAGCGTCACCATCGCTAAGTAGGGACCTTTTACGCGCAACGATGGCAGAGCAATCACAACGCCGCAGGCACCAGAGATCACCGCCGCTAAAACCAGCGCCAGCCAAGGGTCCATTGAAGTGCGGATGGTAAGCAGTGCCACGCCATAAGCGCCTGCCGCAAATAGGCCCGCTTGGCCCAGTGACTTTTGCCCGGCGTACCCTACCAGCACGTTCATGCCCGCGCCGCACAGGTAGTAGATGCACATCATGAAGGCGATGCGCAGGTAGTAGTCATTGGACAACGCCGCAGCGCCTGCCCCCGCAGCGACGGTAAAAGCTACCGACGCGCCCAAGTGCCGCAGGCCACTCATACCTTCTCCACAGTGTGGCTGCCGAACAGCCCGTTGGGTCTGAAAGCCAGCACCAAGATGACAAGCACGAAGACCGCCACCTCCCGCCATTGCGCTGACCACAGATTCACGAACGATTCAAGTACGCCCAGCAGGAAGCCTCCGATGACGCAGCCTCGGGCGTTGTTTAGGCCGCCAATCATGGCAGCAGAAAATCCTTTTAGTCCTACAGCGAGGCCCATGAACAAAGACGCCTGCGCAATCGGGGCCAGCATGAAGCCCGAAAGACCGGCCAAGGCGGAGCTGACAACGAAAGCGCCCACCATCATCATGGAAACATTAATACCCATCAGGCTGGCCACGCCAGGGTTGTGCGCCACGGCGCGCATGGCCTTGCCCACCATCGTTCGGCGCATGACGTGGTCAAACACCAGCATTACAACCACCGCTACGCCCAGCATTAACAACTCCTGTGGACGCACACCGATGCCAGCCAGGCGTATCACATCGTCGCCAAGCGGGCCGGGAACCACAACCGGCTTTGGGCCCCAGATCGCCAACCCGATGCTCTGCAAAATGACGCCGAAACCCAGCGTACTCATAACCCAGGCCATACCCGGGCGTCGCGCGAATGGCCGCACGCCGAGCACGAATAGCAACCAGCCGATGGCGCCCATCAGAGCCAAAGTCACCAGCAGGGCGATCAACTGCACCATCGCCCCCGGCTGCACGCTGCCGAAAGAGGTCGAAGTAAGGGGTTTTCCCACGGCGAGTAGCAACACACTCATGCCGATGAACGCGCCGGCGGAGACAAACTCCCCATGCGAGAAATTCAGCGTTTTGGTAGTGGTAAAGGTGACGCTGAAGCCTAGCGCAACGAGAGCGTAAGCGCTGCCAACGGCCAGCCCGCTGAGCAGGGCCTGAAAAAGGGCGACTTCCATGGTGTTGGACATGCGCGTCGCTGGCCCTGTGGCCGTGGACGCGTATGTCTTATCTCCTTTAGTTCACTCAGTACTTGTAGTCGCCGGCGACCAGACCTTTGATGATCGGATCGCTGTACGGCTCGAGCTTACCGTCGTTCCACTTGATCCAGACGAAGTCGCCCGCGGTCAAGGCCTCATGCTGTGTCTTACTAAAGGGCTTGTTGTAGGTCTTCAAAACGCCCGCCACTGGGGAGCGCAAATCTTCCAGTGCATTTTTGATTGCCGTACCGTCGGCGCTGTTGGCCTGCTTAAGGGCGGCGGCCAGCAGTTGAACTGAGTCATAGCCGTGAAGCGCGAAGGAGAATGAACTTGGAGCCTTCAGCTTGGAGCCAATGCGGTCATACAGCTTTTGCTGCACGGGGGTGCGGGTCTCGCTCACAGTGCGCATGAAGATGGGCTTGTTGGCCAGCGCCTTGCCCGCGGCGTCGTAGAACGTGATGTTGTCCGCGGCCCATGAGGTGAGCGTCACCGGGAAATAATTGATCTTCTCCATGCTGCGAACGAGCTGTGCAATGGGCGTCCCTTGGGCCCAAACCACCACCGTATCAACGTTTGCTGCCTTTAGCTTGTTGAGCTGGGAGGTCATGTCGGTATCACTCACAGCGAAGCGCTCGGTCGCAACGATCTTGATGCCCTGCAGCTCAGCGATCTCCTGCATGTCCTTAAGACCACCGGCGCCGTAGCCAGTAGTCTCTGCCATCAGACCCACAACCTTGGCGGCAGGGTTCTTCTTGACGTAAGCCATCAGAGCGCCGATTTGGTCGCGGTCGACCATGGAAACGCGGAACATATAGTTGTCAGCGCCTGGGCTCATCGGGTGCGTGATCGCGGTGCCAGATCCAACATTGCCTATGACCGGGATTTTCTTCTGATTTGGAATGTGCTTCCAAGCCATCGCATTGCCGGAGTTAGTGGGACCGAACACGGCTATCACCTTCTCGTTGTCGATCAGGTCGCTCATGTTCTGGATTGACTTGGGTGGCTGGGACTGGTCATCCCGTGTGACGATGGTGAACTTGCGTCCGAGTACCCCGCCGGCCGCATTGATGTCATCTACGGCAGCCTGCATGCCCAGCACTGCGGCGTGGCCGCTCTGCGCCGACGGTGACGCAGACAGGTCGCCGTTGTAGCCGAGCTTCAGGTCTTGTGCGCTAACCAAGCCGGCCGCGAGCACACCCGCCATAAGGACGGTTCGCTTGAGAATCGATGAGAATTTCACGGTTGTCTCCTTTGTAATAAATGAGCGGAACTGCTCGGGGGAACTGCTGACGATTTAGGCGGCCAGAAAGCCGCCGTCGACTGCGAGGGTGACGCCTGTGACATAAGAAGCCATGGCGGAGGCAAGAAACACTACGGGGCCGATCAACTCCTCAGCTTGGCCCACGCGGCCCATCGGCGTGCGCATCATGAATCGCTCGAGTTTTTCAAGCGCCCCGCGGGTGGGAGCCGTCATGGGGGTGTCGATCACACCAGGCGCGATGGCGTTAACACGCACGCCATCTTGGGCAAGTTCGACGGCAAGCGCCTGGGTCATGAGTTTGACAGCGCCCTTAGAGGGCGAGTAGCCGAGCGTCCCGGCAAGCCCTGCACTGGCGGCAATCGATGCGACGTTAATAATGCAACCGCGACTGGCGCGCAACGCCGGCAACCAAGCTTGCGTGGGTCGAAAGGTGCCGAGCACGTTGACATCCATCATTCGCTCGAAATTGGCGACCGCGCGCGGGCTGTCCAAACCCTCTCGAATGATGATGCCCGCGTTATTGACCAGTATGTCGATGACGCCGACTTCTCGGCCGACTTGCTCGGCCAGCGCGAGGCAAGCCTCGGTAGAAGCGACGTCCAGCACATAGGACCAAGCCTCGCCGCCCTCATCGCGAATCTCCTGCGCGACCTGCGCAGCTGTGACGCCGTTCATGTCGGTCACGATCACTCGGGCGCCGGCATGGGCAAGCCCGCGGGCAATTGCTCGCCCATTCCCCTGACCGCCCCCGGTGACTAAAGCACAGCGGCCTCCCAAGATGCGGGGCGCTAAGTTTGAAGTGATAGCTATGGGCATGGTGGTGGTTCGCTCAGGCCGCCATGCGCAGCGATTCGTGTTGGTGGACCGGCTGGGTGGCGCCCGCCTGTGCCAGCGCCATGCCCGCCACGTAGCCAAAAGTGACGGCCGGCCCCAGTGTGATGCCGGCGCCGGGATAATTACCGCCCATCACGCTGGCGGCGTCGTTGCCCACCGCATAAAGACCGGGAACCAGGTTTCGGTCGCGAGTGATCACACGGCAAGAGGCGTCGGTGGCAAGGCCGGCAAAGGTCCCTATCTCACCGATGACGATCTTGATCGAATAGAACGGCCCGTGTGCAATGGGTGCCATGCAGGGATTGGGCTGCACCTTTGAATCACCCTGATACCTGTTGTAGGCGGTACTGCCCTTGCCAAATTGGCTGTCGGTGCCGCTGGCAGCGTCGCGATTGAAAGTTTCGACCTGCCTTGCCAAAGTATCTGCGGGCACACCGATTGAGAGAGCAAGCTCTGCCAGAGTGCTGGCACGGCGCAAGTAGCCCGACCGAAGGTGCCTGCCAAACGGCAGCGGGAACGGTGCGACAGCCCCTAGGCCGTATTCGCGCAGGTGCTTGTGGTCACAGATCAGCCAAGCGCTGAAGTCCGCTTGGCCGCGCTCTTTGCAGGTTTTGACGAGGTGCTGCACGAAGTCATGGTACGAAAGCGCCTCGTTGGCGAAGCGCCGGCCGTCCGCTGTGACGGCGATGACGCCAGGCTTGGCGCGGTCGATAAAGTGCGGCATCACTCCTTGAGTTCCATCCTTGCGCGGCACCAGCGAGGTGGGGCACCAGGCTGCCGCGTTAGGAATGGATGGATCGACCCAGCCGCCAACCGCTTCGGCCAAACGCAGACCATCACCCGTATTGAGCGCAGGCGATGGCGTGTAGTGCTCATGGCCGGTAGGCGCATGTGGGAACAGTGCTTTTCGGCGCTCGATGTCATGCGGGAAGCCGCCGCAGGCCAGCACCACGCCGCGTCGGGTGCGCACTTCAACGCTCTGGCCCTCGTGCTCCACAACTGCACCGACGACTGAACCTTCCTCGACCAGCAACCGCTTGACCGGCGAGGACAACCACACCGGGATGTCTAGGTCCATGCCGGCCTTGGCCAACCGCCCCGCGAGTGCGTTTCCATTGGTCAGCGTCATGCCGCGGCCGTGGCGCAGCACGTCAAGCAAGTGCAGCCCGAATCGCCGAACCACGAATAGAAAAGACTCCATCGACTTGAACGCGCGCAAAAAATGCCAAAGCTCCTTGCCCGATCCCAGCATCATTCCGAACACAGTCAGTTCGGGCACCGGCGGCGCCAGCTTCTTCACATGCGCTCCGAGCTCGCGGGCGTCGAAGGGACGTGTGACCATAGATCGGCCGCCCTGAAGGCCACCAGGGGCTTCGGCGTGGTAGTCCGGGAACACCGGCGGCATGTCGAACTGCACGCAGGTATTGCGAGCGAAGAAGTTGATGGCCTTGGGCCCGTTTTCTATGAAAGCGTCGACGCGCGCAGGATCGAAATGGCTGCCGGCCTGGTCTTGGAGGTAGGCGCGGGCTGCACCGGCTGGCTCGTGCAACCCCTGCTCTATCGCCAAGTGCGTGCCTGGCACCCATAGCCAGCCGCCGGAGCGTGCCGTGGTGCCGCCGTAGACCGGCGCTTTCTCGACGACCAGCACTTTGAGGCCCTGCGAGGCCGCGGTCACTGCAGTTGCCATCCCTGATGCGCCGGTGCCCACCACCAATACGTCATATTCCATATGTGCTGCCATTTCGCTACTCCTCTTGAGGTTAAACACCCCAGCATCGGATTAGTTTATGGCTAATGACTTCCGGGATGCCTAATGATTAACCCTGATAGAAGTCATTTGCCATTGTCGAACACAATGTCATGGCAGTCACGCTTGTCAATCCACATAAAGCACCGTCAAAACATCATGAATTCAACCGTAGAAAAGGAGCGCAGGGGTATCCAATCGATCGAGGTCGGCGGTCAACTGCTGCTGGCACTGGGTGCGCACGGCCGGCCGATGCAGCTTCGCGATCTGGCCAAGGCCGCTGGCATGCCGGCAGGAAAGGCGCATCCTTATCTGGTGAGCTTTGGAAAGCTCGGCTTGGTCACGCAGGATGGTTCTACCGGCTATTACTGGCTTGGCCCGACGGCTATTCAGCTTGGATTGGTCAGCCTGCAAATGCTCAGCCCGGTGCGCGAGGCCACGGCCTTTGCTGAAGCATTGGCACAAAAAACCCAGCATAGCGTGGCGCTGGCCGTGTGGGGAAACCAGGGCCCAACGATCGTGCGCCTGATAGAACCAGCCTACCCGCTCCATGTCAACCTTCGCACAGGTACGGTGATGTCCCTTGCGGACACTGCCACCGGCCGACTGTTCGCCGCGTACCTGCCCATGGCGCTGATCGAAGGGTTAATGCAGGACGATTACAAGCGCTTAGGGCCAGATATAGCGAACCCCCTTAAACCCGCGGAAGTGGAGGTAAAACTCGCTGAAGTGCGACGCTACGGACTGTCGCGCTCGGTTGGCCATCCAACGCCCGGCGTCAACTCAGTCTCAGCACCCGTTTTCGACTATTCGGGCAACATTGTGCTGGGCATCACGGTGATGGGATCGTCAGGTGTGTTCGACCCTGCCTGGAACGGCGTTCAGGCACAGTCAGTCAAAGCCTGCGCGGCCGAGGTGTCCAGACGGCTCGGCTTCCATCCAGATTTGTCTTCAGTGGAACAGCGTGCTGCCGCGCAACAAGGGTAGGGCTGGCGCGAGTGTTAGGCCAATTTTTTTGATGGGTCGGACCATGGGTGTGAAACGAAAAACGCCCCGTGAGGGGCGTCTTTGCTGACTGTCTGGCGGTGCAGAACATACGTCATCACAAACCGCCTACGTGCCGTACTAGAGCTTCATTTTAGCTTTTGGAGCTCACTTTTCCCATCGAAATCCGGATGTAGCTAGTCGATGCGCCCATCTTGCGTTTTAAGTTGCGCGTGATTAACCGACTGACGTGGCCGATAGGTACCGTACCTTTATCTGCTAATCCCCTGCCCTTTCTCATGTTGCTGCTGACAGCCTGCTCCATGGCCTTGTGCTTGTCAGTGATGACGATTGGGAAGTCTCCAAATTTAGGCATCGCTAAAGGGTTTAGTCCTAGTTGCTCACCCATTTTCCAGAGTTGTTTTGGTGCGTTTCGGATGCTTTTCTCATTGGTTTTCCATGCTCAATAGCTGTGAAATTGCACTTCGCCTGCATCATGAGAAGATTTAGGCGTGGATTTTGGAGCAAGCCGGAATTGTGTTTGAGGCCCATGCTGCGCGCGCTGGCATAGAAGTACCTTTTAAGATACCATTATGGATATTCGCATTTACACCGACGCAATCGGCAGAGCCCCGTTCGAGGACTGGCTCAACGCATTGAAAGACGTGCAAGGCCGGGCACGCATTCGAGCCAGGCTGGCAAGGTTGCAGGCCGGAAACTTTGGCGACTGCAAGCCCTTACGCGATGGCGTGCAGGAACTGCGCATAGACCACGGGCCGGGTTACCGGGTGTACTTAAGCCGACAGGGGTCGGTGCTGGTATTGCTGCTGTGTGGAAGCGATAAGAGCGAACAGGACAAATCAATCAAGCAGGCCCTGGCGTATCTGACTGACTGGAAAAAAAGGGGTGAAACGTGACCGTACGCGACAAAAGCTATGAACAGGCCACATTGCAGGCACTGACAGAACCGACAGAAGCTGCCGCCTATATCGAAGCCATTTTGGAGCTGGACGACCCCGCCGCGCTGCTGGTGGCCTTGCGGCAAGTTGCGAAGGCGCACGGCATGGCTGAAGTGGCACGCCGTGCCAACGTGGGAGAAAAAACCTTGTTCAAATCCCTGAGCGAAAACGGTAACCCCACCATTGCCACTGTGCATAAGGTACTGCACGCAGTGGGGCTTCGCCTGAGCGTTACGCCTGAGCCGGCCCGTTAACAGCTTTGCCCGTCTGCTCTGAGAATCTGGCGCGGTAAACCTGAATCGCCCCGGAGTTAATTTGGCGGTTAAAGCCGAAGGTCCCACTATGGCGGCCACAAACAGTTCCTGGGTGTTTCAATCGCGCGCCTTCAGCGCTGGCGCACCGTCGGCGACGGCGACGGCCCGCAGTACTTGAAGATCGTGGGGAAGGTCTTGTACCGGCTCAAAAACATTGAGGCCTATGAGAAGCCTGTCTGATCCGGAAGGTGTTCTAGAAACGCACCCAAAGGGGCCCAGAACGGTTTGTAAATTGTTCGAACGACTTGTAATCAGTTC
>Ga0075464_10000288_pt1 | contig 21805 bp, 22 predicted proteins | sample DEB19_08_DNA_5_FD_75068 | JGI IMG/M metagenome (GOLD analysis project Ga0075464, IMG submission 75068) | Aqueous microbial communities from the Delaware River and Bay under freshwater to marine salinity gradient to study organic matter... | ecosystem: Environmental > Aquatic > Marine > Coastal ...
AGAGCTTGATATGGCTGTTGCGTCAGCGAAGAAAGCTTTCAAAACATGGCGCAACGTCTCTCTATCGAATCGAATGCGCATCATGTTGAAATTTCAGCAGCTGATCCGTGACAACGTGGGCCCATTGGCGGAGTTGATTACAAGAGAGCATGGTAAAAGTTTGCCAGATGCTGAAGGTGAGATTAGCCGAGGACTCGAAGTGGTAGAGCATGCCTGTTCTATTACATCATTGCAGCTAGGTGAAATTGCCGAAAATGCAGCGACAGGAGTTGAGGTATTCACATTGATGCAGCCGATTGGCGTTGGCGCTGGAATTACTGCATTTAACTTTCCAGTGATGTTGCCGTGTTTCATGTTTCCGATGGCAATAGTCTCTGGAAATACTTTCATATTGAAGCCATCTGAGCAGGATCCAAGCTCTAGCATGCTTCTAGCAGAATTAGCGCATCAAGCCGGCCTTCCTCCAGGGGTCTTGAATGTAGTCCATGGTGGTCCTGATGTAGCAAACATGATTTGCGATCACCCAGATATTAAGGCAATTTCTTTTATCGGATCCACTAAGGTGGGTACTCACATTTATCGCCGTGGCTCAGAAGCTGGCAAGCGTGTTCAGTCGATGATGGGTGCAAAAAATCACTGCGTGATCATGCCTGACGCAAATAGAAGTCAAGCAATTAATAATTTACTGGGATCAGCTTTTGGCGCTGCCGGTCAACGTTGTATGGCTAACTCTGTAACGGTCTTGGTTGGCGATGCCAAAAATTGGATTGATGAAATAGTTCAAAAATCTGCTGCTATGAAAGTGGGGCCAGGAACAGATAGATCCGCGGATCTCGGTCCTTTGGTGAATAAGCATGCTAAGGCGCGTGCCCTTGCTTTAATCGATTCTGGTGTTGCGCAGGGAGCAAAATTACTGCTTGATGGTAGAAAATGTGTTGTTCCTGGGTATGAAGAGGGGAACTTTATTGGACCTACGATTTTTAGCGAGGTTAAGCCTGGCATGGATATTTATGACCAGGAAATATTCGCCCCTGTATTGGATATCGTATGCGTAGATACATTAGATGATGCCATCGCATTTATTAATGCTAATCCAAATGGCAACGGCACCTCTATCTTTACCTCGAGTGGTTGGTCTGCTAGAAAATACCAAAATGAAATTGATGTTGGCCAAGTGGGAATTAACGTACCAATCCCAGTTCCAGTTGCTTACTTTAGTTTCACTGGTTCACGCGCCTCTAAGTTAGGAGATTTGGGACCAAATGGTAAGCAAGCAATTTCTTTTTGGACTCAAACTAAAACGGTTACCTCTCGTTGGTTTGAGGAAGACAGTCAAAGTGGTGGAGTAAACACCACTATTTCATTGAAATAGTATTGCGGTATCGCCACCAGCCTCTTTAGGCTCGTGGCGATTGATTGATTTGAGTCGTGTAATCGCGTTTGATGAGGATGAGTATGAAAATAGGATTTATTGGCTTAGGTAATATGGGTGCGCCAATGGCTCAAAATTTACTTAAGGCTGGCCATGACTTAACAGTCTATGACTTGTCTGAGACGGCTCTTGCGCAATTGAATAGGGCGGGTGCAAAAATTGCACAATCTGCTGCAGAGCTTTCAAGCATTCCTGGTATGGAAGTCATCATCACGATGCTACCAGCAAGCCAGCATGTGCGATCGGTTTACCTAAACCAAGGCGGTATTTTAGAAGTGGTGGCCAAAGATGTCCTACTAATTGATTGCTCAACCATAGATCCGCAAACTGCAAGAGAGGTCGCAAAGGCTGCTCTTAGTAAGGGTAATCCCATGTTGGATGCACCAGTATCTGGTGGTACTGGGGGCGCTGAAGCAGGTACCTTGACCTTTATGGTTGGAGGCGCAAAGAAGGATTTTGAGCGCGCACAAACGATACTGACCACGATGGGAAAAAATATTGTTTATTGTGGCGACTCAGGTAATGGACAAGTTGCCAAGGTGGCAAATAATATGTTGTTAGGCATATCGATGGTTGCTACTGCAGAAGCGATGTCCTTAGGCGTATCTTTAGGTATGGATCCCAAGGTGTTAGCAGGAATTATTAATACATCTAGTGGCAGATGTTGGAGTTCGGAAATTTACAACCCTTATCCTGGTGTTGTAGAAAACGCTCCAGCTTCAAGGGCGTATTCTGGCGGCTTTGGGGTTGATTTGATGTTGAAAGATTTGAGTTTAGCCACAGAAGCAGCAAAATTTGCAAAGCAGCCAGTAATTCTAGGTGCTGTTACTCAGCAACTGTATCAATTATTTAGCTCGCAGGGTAATGGAAAGCTGGATTTTTCTTCAATCATTAATTTACACAATAAATAGTTACTTTTTTTATTTGAGCCTGTTGATTCATGGCGCCCCCATAAACCCTCATCAGAGATGTTGAGGGTTTTTTATTGACGATGAGTTGCTTGGGTAAGGCAAAGCTTGAATAACGCTCTTATGTAAAAGGGCGCTCTAAATGAAGTGCTTGAGAAGTTGCGCTACTTAAAATATGACCCCCATTTACTCTCTAAACTCACTTAGAAAATAGACTTGCAGTCTGCTATTTTTCTTGTATATTAGAAACATATTAGATGTTAAAAAAGTGTGGAGACAGCAATGACAATCAAAAGAAGGGGTGCGCTCAAGCTTCTATTGGGCTTCGTAGCAGGGTTTAATTCTTTGCCATCTTGGAGTCAGGTTTGGCCAGATCGCTCAATAAAATTTGTTCTCGGATATACGACTGGAGGCTCTAGCGATGCGACTGCCAGGATTATTGGTAGACCACTTGAGCAGCTAGTTAAGCAATCCGTCATTATTGATTACAAGCCTGGCGCAGGCGCATCTATTGGAGCAGAGTATGTTGCCAAAGCTACGCCAGATGGCTATACGATTGGCTTAGAGGATACCGGCCCACTTTGTATCGCGCCGAATTTACGTAAGGTGGCTTATGATCCGTTAACCGATTTCACACCCCTATCCTATGTGTGTACGACGGGTTTAGTGTTAATTGTTAATCCAGACTTGGATGTAAAAAATGTTCAAGAGCTTATTGCGCTAGCTAAAGCAAAACCTGGGCAACTCAGCTACGCTAGTTCAGGAGTCGCCTCAGTACACCACCTTGCTGGAGAATTATTCAAGTTTAAGGCGGGGATATCTATTTTGCATGTTCCCTATAAAGGTGCTGGCCCAGCTATCACTGACTTAATCGGGGGGCAAGTACCAATTATGTTTGCCACCATTGGACCAGCGTTGCAGATGATTGCAGCAGGGAAGGCGCGTCCATTGGGGGTTACTTCCATCGCACGTTCCGCTTCGCTGCCAAATGTGCCAACGATTGCTGAGCAGGGATTAAAAGGATATGAGGCAGTACTCCGCTTTATGGTGATGGGTCCCGCCAAGATACCGCCCCCAATTGCTGTGAAGTTACAGGCAGATTACAAGACTGTCATTGGTGACCCCACCGTAGTTGCGGAGCTTAAAAAACTTGGAAACGACGAAATTGTGTATAAAACACCTACAGAAATTTTGACACTCATTCAAGATGATTACCGTAAGTGGGGATCGTTAATCCGTGAAGCCAAGATAACGTTGGACACCTAAGATGTTGCTAGAAGAGAAGATTTGGGACACGCTTTTACGGAATAAGCGAAGTCGACTAGAACGCGCAAGTCATATTACGTCCTCAAAGATCGTTCATCATGATGATGTAGTGCGTTTATTTGAGGCTGTAATTGAATCTGGCGATAAGATTTGCGTAGAGGGAAACAATCAAAAGCATGCCGATTTTCTTTCCGAGCAATTAACTCTAGTAGACCCAAAGAAGATCAATGGCTTGCATATAGTTCAATCCAACATTGCACTATCCACTCATTTGGACATTTTTGAAAAAGGCATAGCTAAAAAATTAGATTTTTGCTATTCAGGTGAACAGGGCGTTCGACTTGGAAGGCTTATTAAAGAAAATATCGTTGAGGTAGGCGCAATCCATACTTACCTTGAGTTATATAGTCGCTATTTTGTGGATCTCACTCCCAGAGTTTCAATCATCGCAGCACAAAGTGCTGATAAGTATGGGAATGTATATACGGGATTTAATACCGAAGATACTCCACCTATTGTTGAGGCAACTGCTTTTAAAAATGGACTAGTGATTGTTCAAGTCAATGAGTTAGTTGATGAGGTTCCTAGGATTGATATTCCAAGTGATTGGATTTCTTTTGTTGTTAAGGCGCCCAGAACTCACTATATAGAGCCGATATTTACTCGGGATCCTGCTTTAATTACCGAGGTGCAAATTTTGATGGCCATGATGGTCATTAAGGGAATTTATGAGCCTTATGGAATCAATCGATTAAATCATGGTATTGGTTTTGATACGGCGGCAATTGAATTGATATTGCCCACTTATGCTGAATCACTAGGTTTGAGGGGAAAGATCTGTGAGTATATGAGTGTCAATCCTTGCCCAACATTGATTCCGGCTATTGAATCAGGGTTTATAAAAAATATTCATTGCGCTGGATCTGAGTTGGGAATGGAAGGCTATATTACTGCCAGACCTGATATTTTCTTCAATGGCCCAGACGGCTCAATGAGATCCAATCGTGCCTTTTGCCAGTTAGCAGGGCATTACGCTGACTTATTCATTGGATCTACATTGCAGATTGATGTCGAAGGGAACTCTTCTACTGCTACCTTAAATCGAATCGCTGGTTTTGGGGGTGCCCCCAATTTTGGTTCTGATTCTAGGGCCAGACGGCACTCTAGTAAGGCCTGGTTGATGGCTGGCAGAGAAAGTATGAGACCAGAAGATGCAACTATGCCGCGAGGTAGGAAGTTAGTAGTGCAAATTGTTGAGACATTTAAAGAAAAAATGCAGCCCACTTTTGTGGAGCGCTTAGATGCTTGGCAACTCATGGATGACTTTAAGTTAGATTTGCCGCCAGTGATGGTTTATGGAGATGACATTACGCATCTAGTTACTGAGGAGGGCATTGCCCATCTTCATAAATGTAAAAATCTCCTAGAAAGGGAGCAGGCGATTCGTGGTGTTGCTGGCTATACCCCCGTGGGGCTTGCTCGCAATAAAAACCAGGTGGAATCTTTGATTGCGAGGGGCATTATTCAGCGCCCACAAGAGTTAGGGGTCGATCCAAGAATGGCGACTAGAAATTTATTGGCTGCTCGATCAATTAAGGATTTGGTAAATTGGTCGGATGGTTTGTATAAACCACCTAAACGATTTAGGAATTGGTAAACATGGAATTATTAAATTATGAATTTGGTCCCTGGGACGTAGTTGCAGCTCGTAAAAATACAAGTGCGATTATTGTTGGGGTAGTAGGATCCGGAAATTTAGAAATTCTATTGGAGAGTGCTGAGCTCGGAGGAAGAACCAAGGTTTGCATTGAAACCTCAGTTAAGGGATTTTCGAATACTTGGGAGGCGGTTTTAAGAGATTTTTCTGATCAGCAAAAATTTGCCAACACCGTCATCACCATTAATGATGGTGGCGCTACACCGGCAGTTGTGCAGCTGAGGTTGATGCAGGCTGCGCAGCAGTGGAAAGAGCGCCATGAAAATTGAAAGCGTCATTGGTATTCGAGAATCCACCGCTCGAGAAAGGGTGCTTGCGATCTTAGATTCTGAAACATTTACAGAGTATCTACCTCCTGCCGCCAGGGTCTTTAGCCCACACTTAAAAAGTTTAGGGTTGCCTGTTTCATTTGATGATGGAATAGTCATTGGTGAGGGCTCAATTGCTGGGCAAAAAATATTTATTGCCGCTCAAGAGCCCGGCTTTATGGGCGGTGCTGTTGGGGAAGTTCATGGGGCTAAGTTGACAGGACTTTTAGAGCGTGCCGCCCTGAAGAAGCCAGCGGCAGTTGTCTTGCTATTTGATACTGGAGGAGTGCGTTTACACGAGGCGAATGCCGGTCTGATTGCTATTTCTGAAATTCAAAGGGCAATGTTTAATGCGCGTAAAGCTGGCGTACCCCTGATTGTTGTTTCAGCTGGAGCGAATGGTGTCTATGGAGGGATTGGCATTATCTCTCGTTGTTGTGACTATATTGTGATCACAGAGGAGGGTCGTCTCTCAGTTTCTGGTCCTGAGGTCATTGAGTCACAAAAGGGTGTTGAAGAGTTCGATGCTAGGGACCGCGCCTTAGTTTGGCGCACTATGGGTGGGAAGCACCGATATTTAATTGGTGAGGCTCAAATGTTTGTAAACGATAGCGTGGAAGATGTGCGGAATGCCTTAGTACAGTATTTTAATAAGCCGATCCCCATCAATATTGACTCTGTAATGGAGGAACATCAGCGGCTAGGTGAGCGCTTAAGTCAGTATGGCAAAGCTGAGGATGCATTGGATATTTGGAGGGATATGGGGATTACAAATCCGGAAGATATTCCTTCTTTAGATTTTGAAGCGTTTATGAAAATTGCAAATCAAGTGCGAAAAAATGGATAAGATCAACCAAGTCTGCGCCAAAGCGTTTCCTTTGGGTTACAACATCTCCATTCATGGCGATATGGTGTCAGGTACAGCAAAGACTTCTTTGGGAGAGGTGGCTCTTATTGGTACGGTAAATCAAGCAGCGGTAGGCGTTGATTTAGCCTATGAGTTAGCTGGGAAGGTCCTAGATATCGTAAGGCATTCTCCTGGCATGCCAATTGTTATTCTGGTGGACACTCAAGGTCAAAAATTATCACGACGCGATGAATTGCTCGGTAACGCAGGATATCTTTCCCATCTTTCAAAATGTTTTGAGTTAGCAAGAGATCGAGGTCATCGAATTATTAGCATTATTTATAATGAGGCCGTCAGCGGTGGATATCTTGCATTGGGCATGATTGCTGATCAATCTTTTGCATTAGCAGATGCACAGATTCGAGTCATGGCTTTGCCGGCTATGTCGCGAATTACCCAAATACCATTAGAGCGATTACAAGAGTTATGCAAAAGCTCTTCTATTTTTGGGCCAGGAGTTGCAAATTATGTGGCGCTTGGGGCTCTAGAAGATATCGATGATGCCCATTTAGCTTCCTTACTTGAAGTCGCTATAAACAATAAAAACACACTTGATGAGCGAGCAAAATTAGGATACGAAAGGGGTGGGCGAAATATGGCTCATACCATCATCCAATCAATCATAAGTATTTGATATTGACTTTGAATGGATAAGATCAAAAGCTGGAGGCATCGCCGAATTTGGATTAAGCCGGAATACTTAGACTTACTGAAGGGTTTGGATGGAATCTCTTTACGTGAGCGTGAATATGTGGATGAATGGATCAATTCTGGAAAGCCTTTGGTGGGGAGGGCCATTAATCCATGTGATCAAAGTGATGAAGATCTCGTGCCATTGGGATTAATGTTGCACCTTTCAAATATGCAAAAAAAGCGTCTCAATATTCAAGTGGAGTTAGCCGCCGTCCTTAAGGTAGAAGAGCCTTTAGATCTTTTGAAAGTTTTGGAAGTTCTGCCCACCAGTATGGCAGTAAAGGTAAGAAATATGCTCACTTTATTGAGCGAATATCCTATTCAGGTGAAGGTATTCGGTTCAGCATTTTGGAGTTATGAGGGTCAGAAAAACTATATGACTGAGTATTCAGATATAGATCTTTTAATTCTGCCATCTCACAACTGTGACTTATTTAAATTAGCTGAAACCTTGTGTGAATTATCTGATTCAATTGGCATACGTTTGGATGGTGAATTTGAATTTCAGAAGGGCTATTCAGTAAGTTGGAGGGAGTTTGCGGGGAATGCAGGTGAATTGCTCATGAAAACGGATATCGGGCCAAAAATGATGGCTAGAAATCAAATGATAGAAGAGTTTACTGACCCTCATCGCTAACATTGCTTCTCCAACGACAGCTGTTGAGCTCCATGCAGGCCAAGCTACTTTGCAATACCTGAGAAAAATTCGTAACTGTGCAATTCAATCTTTATGGCATGAGTTAATTACCTATCCAAAGCCTGGCTTAGTAAGCTTGATTGACTCAGGTAGCCACCAGGATATGGATCGGAATACTTTTTATTCCAGCATCATGTCCCTACGCCATTACTTTTTCAATATTTCCAGCCTGGGTTTTGAGGGCGCAAGTTTTGGGCTGTTGCGTTTGGCGGGTGTGGATGCTGAAACTAGGATGATGAAGGCTACTTGCGGTGTCAACACCCATCGTGGAGCCATCTTTAATTTAGGAATACTGGCTGCAGCGGCTGCCCATCAATACCAGAGTGATGATGCACATTTAAACTTGGGCGACATCGCAGTAAAGGTGTGGGGTAGTGAGCTTGTTATGCATTGTCGTAAGAAAAATAGCCATGGGGATAAGGTTCTCTCAACCTATCGGGTTGGCGGTGCTATTGAAGAGGTTTTGGCGGGGTACCCCTCTATCTATCGATTGGGTTTGCCGGTGTATCGCAATGTTCTTGAGACAACTTCAAATCATCGGTTGGCATGCATACAAACCTTTTTTACTCTCCTAGCCCACGTGCAGGATACAAATCTACTCTACCGTGGCGGGAGTAGTGGTCTCAATAAAACCCAAGCGCTTGCGAAGCAGTTCTTGGCTGAGGGTGGCATCCATGCCGATCGCTGGGACGTATTAGCAGAGAGCATTCACAGGCAGTTAGTTGAATGGGGTTTGAGTCCCGGTGGTAGCGCTGACTTATTGAGTGCCTGTCTATTTGTGCATCAAATTGAGATGGCAAATGAATAAATTTGCCATTGTTTGCTCTGGCCAGGGCTCGCTAGATTCAGAGATATTTTCATTTGCTAGGCATTCTCCGCTTGCCGGCCCTGTAATTGATGCTTTTTCGTCAGAATTTAATTGGCCCATGCTTTCTGTAGAGGCCGGGCAACTCAATTTAGGTTTAAATCCATTTTCACAGCCGCTTACCGTTGCTACCGCATTGGCAAACTGGGCGGTCTTGAGGAGTGAAGTCCCAATGCCAAGTTATGTTGCTGGCTATAGCGCGGGAGAAGTAAGTGCGCTAGGCTGTTCGGGAGGGGTTGATCTTCAAACAATAGCGAGGATATGTAAATTACGCTGCGACGCAATGGAAGATATCGCGCCGCCTAATAATGGCATGTTGGCGGTTAAGGGGGTAACTCAATCAGAGTTGCAGGCTCATTTAGCGGGCTCAAATACCTTCATTGCCATTTATAACGAAGATGATCACTTTGTGATCGCTGGGTCTGTTAAAGAAATAGAATATTTTGAAAAAACGCTTGGTGGGCTTGGTGCTTGGGTTAAACGACTCGTTGTCTCGATACCTTCCCATACGCCATTGCTGCAGGAAGCAACAACACAAATACTGTCCAAACTAGCTGATTTACATCTGGCTGACCCACGGCTGGATATTCCAATCATTCAAGGAATCAATGGATTGCCTACTAAAAGTTTGAGTTTAGGGGTGAATTCTATGGCTAGGGCGGTCTCAGAGCCCATCCAATGGCAGCAATGCATGCAAACCCTTTCAGATCTGGGGGTGACTGTTGTGCTTGAGCTGGGGCCAGGCGGTACGCTATCAAAAATGATTTCTGGCATTTTTCCCGAGATCTCTGCGCGCTCAGTGATCGATTTTAGAACGCCTGCAGGGGTAAAAAATTGGGTTCTTCGTGAGCTCGAGGCTTAAATATTGCCCCATTCAAGTTAAAAGCTCGACTTAGGGAAATACCTGAGTTTTGACCTAGATCAAAACTAACATTTCTCTAGTATATTAGTGACATATATGTTTCATTAAAGCGGGAGATGGCTATGAGCATTGCATTCCAAGAGATGGTGATGACCGAAAGGCAGAAAAAGTTTCGCGATAAATATATTAATGATGTAAGCCCTTTCTACAACGGGCTGGTGCATATTGGTGTGATGTATGCGGTTGGGATTAGCCTCATCTATTACTGCATTTCTAACCTACATGATGTGACTTGGGAGTGGATGGTAATTATTCCAGTGGCGATAGCTGGAAATTTTGTAGAGTGGGCAATGCACAAATATGTCATGCATCGCTTAATCGATGTATTTGCTTTGCGCGCAATTTATGATCGCCATACGCGTCAGCATCATCAATACTTCACCGATACTGATTACACCATTGATACCACTAAGGAATTTAGAATAGTCTTCTTCCCTTGGCGTGTATTAATTGTGTTGGGAGTATTTGGAACACTCCTAGGATTTATAGCAAGCAAAATATTTAATCCTAATGTCGGTTATTTTGTATTTATGACCATGGTAGGCCATTATTTGATATATGAAACATTTCACTTTTGCTGCCATGTCAAAGAGAATTGGTTTGTTCGCAATATGCCGTTCGTGAATACAATCAGACGCCACCACGCCGCACACCACAATCTGGGAATAATGATGCATAAAAATATGAATCTGAGCTTTCCAGTTGCCGATTGGGCGATGGGTACCTCAGATTTAAAGCGTGGCCTATTGGGTACCTTATTTAATGGGTTCGATGAGACCTATGTAGACCCTGAGTTGAAGCCTATTATTGAAAAATTTAAGAGTGGCAAGGTTCAGGAAGAGAAGGTCACGCTAGAGGGCCCAATTCTGACTGTTGAAGAATCAAAAGCGCTAGAGAAGTAATCCTTTCCACCATCCATCTCATGACATACGCCGTCTTCTTTGATGTGCTACCAAAACAGGGGTTTTCTGATGCCTACTTTGGTATGGCTGGTGGCTTAAAGCCAATTGTAGAAAAAATCCCAGGATTTATTTCAGTGGAGCGTTTTGAAAATTTAGACCATGCGGGATGGTATCTCTCATATTCAAAATGGGCTGATGAGCAAGCCTTAGGGGCTTGGCGGTGTCAGCAAGATCATCATGAAGCGCAGGTTTGTGGCAGAAATTTAGTTTTGGAGGATTATCGTTTGAGGGTTGGATCCATCTTGACCGATATAGAAAAAGGGTCTAACAAGTCTTTGCTAGCTGCATTTGTTGGTGAGTTCGAAAAAATTCAGAAGGTAGCCGAGCTGACAAAAAAAACATTGGGTGTAGCAGCGGGATTATTCAAAGGTGTTATCAATCCAGATAGAGGTATAGCCTTATTGGATGTAGAGTTATTGAATGCGTTGGAGATAAAAAAAATAATGACCGACCAGATATTATTAGATGTCGGATTGTATGAGGTCCAGCGTGATTATGGAATGTTCAATCGAGCGCAAGCTCCTAGCGTTTTCGCTTAAGAAAAATGGCAACGAAAAAAACTACTAAAACCCCTGTTGCTATCCCGCATGAAGTAATCTCATTATCAGATCAAGCTTATGAGCAATTAGAAGAATTGATCGTGACTATGAAGTTGGCGCCAGGTACTCCAGTCTCAGAGAGTCAGCTTTCCACGATGCTTGGCATTGGGAGGACTCCAATTAGAGAGGCTATTCAGCGTTTAAGCCATGAACATCTTGTGTCGATCATGCCTAAGCGGGGAATTTTTATCTCCGATTTAAATCCGCAAAAACAACTGAGAGTTTTAGAAACTCGCCGCGAGCTCGAGCGATTAATCTGCACAAAATCTGCAAAAAGATGTAATTCTGAAGAGCGTAAGCAATTTGAAAGAATCGCTAAAGATTTCAAAAAAGCTGCTAAGGAGAAAAACGAAAAACTTTTTCTCAAGGTAGATAAAGAGCTTAACGATTTAACAATTATTGCCGCTAAGAACGAATATGCATCAAAGGCCTTATCAATGCTACATGGTATGTCTAGGAGATTTTGGTTTGGTAATTTCCACCAGGTTGGCGATATTGCCGTTGCAGCAACATTGCATGCCAATATTGCAGAGGCTATTTGTGAGGGCAATGAAAAAAAAGCTGGTGTTGCAGTAGATAAGTTGCTTGACTACATAGAAGAATTTACGCGTAAGACAGTAATGTCACATGAGTAATAGTGTTGGTTGCAGTTGATGTCTTATTAAATTGAGATTTATAGGAGACGGAAATGAAAAAGCAGAAAATTAACGATCAAGGTCGTCGTGAAGTTATTAAGGGTATAGGGGCCCTTTCGGCATTAGCGGTTAGTGGGTGGGGCTTCCCTGCAATCGCTCAAAATACCCCAATAAAAATCGGCATCCTAGCTCCTCGCGCAGGCATTGCTGGCACGATTGGTGAGTGTGGCTTACGCGGCGCAATGTTTGCAGCAGATAAGATTAATAAATCAGGTGGCATTGGCGGTCGGAAGGTGGAGTTGGTAATTGAGGAAGAGACAAATGCCAAAGATACAACTGAGCGGTTTCGTAAGCTGGTACTTCAAGATAAAGTGGACTGCGTTCAAGGTCTAGTATCTTCAGGAGTTTCGCTAGCGCTAGGGCCAACTGTTGAAGAAATGCAGACTATCACTATTTATTGGGATGGCACTACGCAAGATGGCGTAAGAGAAACAATTCCAAAGCCTAAGTATCTATTCCGTTCCACGGATAATGAATGCGAAGCAGTCATGGCTTCACTGATCGCCATCAAGCAGTACAAAGGTAAATTTGCAACAATCGCCGGCATTAATCCTGACTATTCATATGGAAGAAATAATTGGGCAGCTTTTCAAGCATTACTCAAACGTTTCAATATTGAGCACAAGGTTGTTGCGGAGCAGTGGCCTAAGGTTGGAACAATGGAGCTATCAGGGCAAATTGCCGCTCTAAAGGCCGCAAAACCAGATCTTATTTTCTCATCTCTCTTATTTGCTGACTTACCAGTCTTTATGCAAAACGCAAGTGCCGCGGGATTGGGTAATGGTGACGTGAAATATGTCTTACCTGCCGCAGGTTTCCAGCACACTCTGATGAAGAAAGAATTCACACCTGAAGGAATGGTATTTGGGCATAACACGATGTATTTTGATTTGCCAAACGCAAGTCCTCTCCAAAAAGAATTCGTTGCGCTGTACTACGATAAATACAAAGATTATCCAAATTGGGAGGCCGACAGAGCCTATTTTGCAATGCAGGTTTACAAGGCTGGAGTTGAAAAAGCACTTAAAGCTAATGGTGGCAAGTGGCCTGACAAGGAGCAAATTGCCGCGGCAATGGAAGGCGTGCAAGTCCAGTCATTGGGTGGCCCAGGTCTGATGCGAAAAGATCATATTGCCGAACAAACTTTCTATCAGGGTCTAACAACGCATAAGAATAAATATGACTTTGTAACGATCAACCCAGTTGACAAGAAGTTCAGCGATCAACTGCAGAAGCCGCCAGGTATGGATTTCTGGCAGTGGATCGATACCGCAAACATCACCCTTTAATAGTTGGGTCCGCTGAGCAACAATGCAGTTGCTCAGCATTTTTGAATGTGAAATATGACAGCATTTATTGACATTATTCTTAGCGGTCTTTTTCATGCCGCAGTTCTATTTCTACTGGCTGGGGGTTTGCAGCTTGTTTTTGGCGTTCAAAAAATTGTGAATTTGGCTTGCGGTGCTTTTTATGCACTAGGTGCTTATTTCGGAATTACTTTAGTTTCATTGGCAATTAAGTTTGGCATGCCAGCCTATAGCCTAATTTTGGTATTGATAATTGCAGGTCTTTTAATGGGCTTAGTTGGTCCCATTATTGAGAGATTATTACGGTTAGTTTATGACCGGGAGGAAGGATTTCAACTGCTTCTTACCTTTGCAATCATGCTGCTTTTAGAGGATTTAATTAGAATGATTTGGGGCGCCACTCCAATGACCTTAGGTAATCTATCCATGACTTATGGTCACCTTAATTTTGCATCGACCTCTATCCCTATGTACAAGATACTGGTGATTGGTGCGAGTGTTCTGCTGGCATTAGGTCTTGGTTGGATGTTGCAAAAGACAAATTTTGGCCGGATCGTACGAGCTACTGCAGAAAACCGCCGGATGAGTGAGGCCATGGGTGTCAATGTGGTGTGGATCAATGTTGCGATTTTCACCTTAGGAACTACTCTGGGTACTATTGGGGGCGCGCTTGTTGTCCCAACTGCAGCAGCATCTTTAGAGATGATTTCAGAGGTTGTGGTTGAGGCGTTTGCTGTCGTTGTAATAGGTGGCTTGGGAAGTATGCGTGGAGCGTTAGTGGGCGCCCTAATAGTTGGCATCATGCGCGCCTTTGCAGTTTCGATTTATGCGGAAATTGATTTATTGCTCATTTATTTGATTGTGATTGGTATTTTGATCTTCAAGCCGGCTGGATTATTCGGAAAGGCGGTGGAGTCATGAATGCCCGCGTTAAATTAACTTTGCTATTTTGCTTGGGCATTTTATGTGCTGCGCCTTATTTTCTAAGTCCTTATCACACGACACTTTTGTTGCCGGCAATTGCCTACGGCATTATTTTGCTTGGATTTAATCTGCTGTTTGGTTATACCGGGCTTCTGTCGTTTGGTCATGCATTATTTGTTGCTGTTGGTGCCTATACGGTTGCTATTCTGACAAGTCGTTTGGGCATTAAAAATATGGAGATCATATTTTTATGCGCTATCGGTGCAAGCATTGTGGTCGCGGTACCAGTTGGACTGATCTGCGTTCGCTATGTTCGCATTTTCTTTGGAATGTTGACCTTGGCTTTTGGCATGTTGTTTCACTCGATCTTATTTAAGTTCTACGACTTATCAGGCGGTGATTCAGGAATTCAGGTAGTGAGACCTTTTTTATTTGGCCAGGACTTGAGTAGCATGGATAAAACTAGCTTCCTGATTGGCCCATTCTTTTATTACTCAATCATTATTTTGATTATCCTTGGTGCACTCATGTGGCGCATAGTGCATTCGCCAATGGGCATGCACTTTCGAGCAATTAGAGATAATTCTAGAAAAGCGGAGTATCTCGGTATTCAGGTTCATCGTTTTCGCTTGATTGCATTTGTGATCTCGGCAATCTATGGCGCAATTGGTGGAGCTTTGTTAGTTATTCCCGTAGGGCTCGCAGATCCTGAGCTCGCGTATTGGACCCATTCAGGAAATATTGTATTCATGACTATTTTGGGTGGCTTTAATAATTTCTTTGGACCAATCGTAGGTGCCTTTGCTTTTATTGGCCTGAAAGATCAGCTGGTTGGATTGACTCAATATTGGCGATTTGCCTTGGGTATTGTTTTAGTCATGCTCGTATTGTTGCTCCCGAATGGAATTATGGGCTTGTTACAGGCTAAAAAAAGAATGGCATCTCAGGAGAAAGCGCAATGACACCAATACTTGAGGCTAAAAATGTTTCAAAAAGTTATGGCGTTTACCAAGCCCTAAAAAACGTTAGTCTGAAATTTTTTGAGGGAGAAACAATCTCTATCGTTGGGCCAAATGGAGCTGGAAAAACTACTTTTGTTAATGTTCTCACTGGGCTATTAAAACCTACAGAGGGGGATGTCGATTTTTGCGGTAAATCTATTGCGGGTGTTGGTCCAGTCAAACTCTCTCAGTATGGAATGGCTAGAGCTTTCCAGCTTGTACAAATTTTTCCACTAATGACCGTACAAGAAACAATTATTTCTGCTGTGATTTCGCAGACGGGATCTCAATATAATTTTTGGTCTAACGCAGTAGCCCAAAAGCGTTTAGTAGATAAGGCCTTTGAGGTTGCCAGAATATTTAATCTGGATAAAAAGATGTCATGGCAAGCTTCTTATCTGTCTCAAGGTGAAAAGAAGCTTTTGGATATTGCCAGTGCCTTTGCTCTTGATCCGACGGTAATTTTGCTCGATGAGCCAACTAGCGGAATTTCGACAGCTGATAAGCGCGGAATCATGGACACCCTAATGGAGGCGGCAAAGTTATCTGGCATCAAAACTATCTTGCTGGTTGAGCATGATATGGAGCTGGTTGCCGAATACTCTACTCGCATTGTTGCTTTGGCCGAAGGCAAGTTATTGGCTGACTTACCTCCGAAAGAATTCTTTGCAAATGCCGAGTTAGAGGCGCAGATTATTGGAAAGAGGGTTTCCCATGCTTGAGATCAAATCTTTAGCGGTTGATATCCAAAATAGTCCGATATTGCGCAATATTAATATTGAAGTGAAGCCTGGCGAACTAGTTTGTCTCGTTGGCAGAAATGGCGCAGGTAAAACCACTACTTTGAAAAGCTTAATGGGTTATTTAAAGCCCAAGGCTGGGGATATTCTATGGAAAGGAAAATCCTTGGTGGGATTGAAGACATTCGATATTGCTAGGGCAGGCATTGGCTTTTCGCCAGAAGAGAGTGAGGTATTTGGGGATCTCACGGTTGCGGAAAATATTGAAATGCCTACATGGACAATTCAGACTAAGCTATCTAATGATGAGCGTATTGCGCTAGCTTATAAAATATTTCCTAAGCTAGAGCGCTATAGAGATAGGGGCGGGCACCATTTATCGGGCGGCGAACGTAAGATGCTGTCAATTGCCAGAGCGCTTGCATTGGATCCTGAAATACTGATTCTGGACGAACCTTTTGAGGGACTCTCTCCAGCAATTATTCCGGTAATTAGCGATGGCTTATCGTCCATTAGAGGGCTCGGTAGGGCGATATTGATGGCTGAGTCAAATGCTTTTCATATCCCCGATTATGCCGACAGGGTTTATATCATTGAGCGTGGAGAAATTATTTTCTCAGGATCAGTTGATGAGGCTAAGCGGGTAGCCCAATCTCAACTATCGATAGCTGCAAAGGTCTAGCGTTTGGTTAGTTGATCAATTGCTTGTGAAAGCGCTTGTGTGCTGTGGGCATCCAAGGCGCTTGCTGCCATATGCCCCCAGTTTGTATCAAGCTGGACCAATGCACAATCAGTGATCAAGCTGGCAGTATGTATAGCCTGCTCAATGGGATTCAATAGGTCTAGGCTGGGTACCCCAATCAGGCATTTAGCTTTGATTGATGCCAGTGACTTCGTTAGATTGCCGCTAAATTGGCCTGTCTGAGCGACATCATGTGCATCATAGGCAATAGACTGGTAAATCCAATCCAAGGGGTGAAAATTCATTTTCTTCCACCATTGCAGCCTCTGTTCATACCAATCTTGAATCTGGTGCACGCTTGTAAATTGTTCATCACATTGTTTAGGTGTTCGCATAGCCAGCATTTGCATGATGGGTAGCCAGGCCAACCAGATGGTATCTGGATTATAGGAGCCGCTGCTGTTGATATGGGGTGTTAGAGACTCACGTGCCGCCCTAGTCATGGATGATGCCCAAGCAGTCGTTTTAGACATCGGCGTAAGGGCTACGATGTAGTTCATATAGTCTGGATAGGACACTCCCCACTGCAGAGCTTGCATGCCCCCCATAGAGGCGCCAACAATCATATCGACATGACTAATTTCAAGTTTCTCGAGCAATTTTTTCTGACTGTGAACCATATCCCGAATCGTAAATTTCGGAAATTGAAAGAAGGGTTGTTCTGTTGAGTTGGAGGGTGAGCTACTCAATCCGTTTCCAAGAGCGTCTATAGCAATAATTCGAGTATTCTCTAGATTGAGGGTGCGTGATTGGTTAATTAAAAAATCAAGGCGATGGTGAATGCTTCCAATGGCACATAAAAATAGGATCAACGGTTTCGATTGATCTTTTAAATCCCCGTGAACTGCATAACTTACCTTACAGTTTTTTATGCAGCCACCAAGCTCAAGAGGCAGGTCTCCAATTTGCGATAAATGATGCGGCGCATCATACCAATCCTCTTGTAGGGGTGGATGGGTATTTAGAGCGCTTATATCTATTGACACGGTGAGCATCCTTCAATAAAGTTTTCTGTAATGTACAGCTTATATATTAGTTGATCAATAGAATGAAAGCGAGACAAAAATGCCTAAGTTTTTAACAGAGCCTCAGGTCCAGCAATTTAAGGATTTGGGATATGTATCCAAGCTCAGGGTGATGGATGGCAAACAGACTCAGGCGATTCGAGAATTATTAGAGGATTTTGAGAAACGACAGGGTTCACCTTTGCACGGCTCTCAAAGGCATAAAACACACTTGCTGTTTCCTTGGCTTAATGATTTGGTGCGTGACACCAAAATTGTTGATGCGATTGAGGATTTATATGGTCACAATATCTTGTGTTGGACTTCTAATTTTTTTATTAAAGAGGCGCATGACCCTGGATTTGTTTCATGGCACCAAGACTCAACTTATTGGGGTTTATCTTCCCCAGACGTTGTTACTGCATGGGTTGCGTTGTCACCGAGCAATAAAGGTAATGGTGCCATGTCGGTAATTCCAGGCACACATACAATGGAGCAGATCCCTCACCGAGACACTTACTCCAAAAATAACTTACTCACCCGTGGCCAAGAAATTTCAGTAGAGGTCGATGAGAACAAGGGGGTTGTGTTAGAACTTGAGCCAGGTGAGATGTCTTTACATCATGTGCGCATCATTCATGGTTCTCCACCCAATCCTTCAGATACAAGGCGCATTGGATTTGCAATTCGCTATATTCCAACCTATGTGAAACAAGTGCAGGGGGATGATTCAGCAACGCTAGTTCGAGGCGAGGATACCTATAACACTTTTGCCCATGAGCCAAGACCGAGCCGGGAACTAGAGCCTGAATTTGTGAAATTACATCAAGAGATAACTGATAAAAGTGCCAGAATTCTTTACAAGGGTGCAAAAGTTGATAGCTATGATGCATCCTTAGCGGATCCGAAAGTACGCTCAGCATGAATTTTTCCGGAGCAGTACTCAGAGAGATTGGTCAACCTCTGGAAATTGAGACCCTATCTCTCAAAGAAATCTTAAATAGAGATGTGGTTGTCAGAATTAAGGCAACCAGTCTGTGCCATACCGACCTAGAGGCAGTAGAGGGTGCGCTTGGAACACCTTTGCCATTTATACCTGGTCATGAGGCCGCCGGCATTGTCGAGTCGGTGGGCAGGGATGTTTCTCATCTCAAGCCAGGGGATCATGTCGTAATTTCTTGGAATCCTTATTGCGGTACTTGCTACTTTTGCCAACGAAAACAGCGAATTATTTGTAGCCAGTATCGTGAAAATGCCTCAAGGTCATTTCACTTTGATGGCGCTCCCAGAATTTACTCAAAAGAAAGTCCCATACACCAACTGATGTATGCCGGAAGTTTTTCTGAGGTTGTGGTGGTGACTGAAGAGTGTGCTGTGAAGGTCCCAAAAGAGCTGCCTTTTGAAGTAGCTTGTTTGATTGGTTGTGGTGTCATGACGGGTGTTGGAGCCGTTCTTAATATCGCAGAGTTGGAGCCAGGTGGAACGGTGGCAGTCATTGGCTGTGGCGCAGTTGGCCTATCCGCAATCCAGGGGGCTAAGTTAGCAAATGCGGGAAAAATATTGGCAATAGATCGTGATCTAAATAAGCTAGAACTGGCGAAAAAATTTGGCGCGACTGATGTTTTGCTTGCCGATGAAAATATAATTCAAGCTTGCATGCAGATGACACAACAGATTGGTTTTGATTGTGTAGTCGAGTCCGCAGGTAATGAGGCTGCCTTTCAGTTGAGCGTCGAGATTGTCAGACCTGGCGGGAAAACAGTTTGGCTGGGCAAGGTGCCAGTTAATCAAAAGGTCTCCTTTCGCTGGGGTTCGCTAATGGGTGAGAAGCGGATTCATCGCTCCAGTTATGGCGGAACTAAACCAGAGGTGGATTTTCCATTTTTGGCTAGCGCTTATTTCTCAGGAAAATTACTGTTAGATGAATACATCACCAGCAGAATTGGATTATCGGATGTGAATGAGGGCCTCTTGCGTTTGAAGCAAGGCAAAGAAATCCGTTCGGTGATTCTTATTGATTAAAGGCTTGCCCTGATTTCAGCTGACTGATCCCAGAGATTCGGGGTTTGCTGGGATGAGTAGCCAGAGACAAAGGGTTTGGGGGTGCCAGTCACCGGATCGTAAGTATGGCGTTTGACTGCGCCAATATTTGCCCCATACACATGAATACTGATAGATGTTTTGTCGGGAATGGCGTTGCTCACAACATGGATATCGCCAATGGTAGGGCTAACCGCTTCAATATCGCCCTGGCGTAGAACTGTTTCAGGGCCATCCTTGATTAACTCCCCAGAAGGCAGTTGCTTGTAGCGTTGCCCCTTTTCCATTCCCCTGAGCATGCCAATCAGACCCCAGATGCAGTGATCATGAATAGGCGTTTTTTGACCTGGACCCCATACAAAGCTGACCACAGAAAATCTACCCAAAGGATCAGCATGAAGTAAGAATTGTTGGTAATACTCAAGATGAGGAACAGTGCAAAATTCTGGAAGCCAACGATCTGATTGAATCAGTGATTTCAGTAATTCAGAGCCTTTGGTAATGAGATTATTTTCTGTAGCTTCTTGGGAGACCAATTTCGTCATCCCAATCACGAATTCACGCAGGGGAGCGATTGTATCTAATTGATTATTCATATCCTTAGCCTCACCAGTTCTTTAGGAGCATCAAAATACACTTGTTGCGAATTATGATGGTAATCATAATGTAATTTTTTCTTATCAGTGGCTCGCTAACTAATTGGGATATTTATGAAGGAAACCTTAATTCCAGGCATCAAATACGAGCATCAGTTTATGGTGTCTAAATCAAAGATAGTCCCTGCACTTTATCCCGAATCGGAGGATTTTTTATTAATGCCCGAAGTTTTCGCTACTGGTTTCATGGTGGGTTTTCTGGAGTGGGCATGCGTAATGGCTATTAAGCCCCATTTAAATTGGCCTGAAGAACAAAGTGTTGGAACATATATTGATGTAAGTCATGAGGCGGCTACGCCACCAGGGTTCAAGGTGAACGCAAGGGTTGAATTAATTGCTATTGAAGGAAGAAAGCTGATCTTTGCCGTAGAAGCGGATGATGGTATTGACCTAATTACTAAGGGGCGGCACGAAAGGATGGTTATTAATAAGCAAAAGTTTGATGAGCGCGTTAAGAAAAAGAGTGACGCTAGCCTTGGTGCCAAAAAGTAAATAGAAGGCTCTATAAGCTGTCTTTAAGAGCCTGGATGCCCTTGTTTTGAGTTGGACGCCTTCACATGTTCTAAGGTGTCAGATCAATCAATACTTAAATAGTCAAAATACTGGTGAGTGATGAACTGTCACATGCTATTAAGTAACCAGTAAATGTACTAAAACAGCAATGCCATTTCAAAAATTGCAGAGCTTATGTTTTCTTAGGATTTGTTGGATTTGACCTTAGGGTTTACCCCTTTTGCAGTTTAAATGTCGTAATGTATAAATTCATGACCAAGACATAAATAAAAAGATATTGGAGACAAGTATGAGTTCATCAGCTTTAGACGTACGGCCATTAACAGGGGCATTGGGCGCAGAAATTTTTGGTGTCGACCTATCAAAAAACTTATCTTCCGAATTAATTCAGGAGATTCGTAATAATTTTCTTCAATACAGCGTCATTTTTTTTCGAGATCAAGATTTAACTCCAGAGCAGCATTTAAATTTCTCCAAGATGTTTGGGCCCTTGGTCATTAATCCTGTTTACGGCAATGTGGATGGCTATCCAGAGATCATGCCGGTCATTAAAAACGAAAAAGATAAATACAACATTGGCGACACTTGGCATAGCGATATGTCTTATATGTCAGAACCGCCTTTGGGATCAATTTTATATGCAAGAGAGGTTCCGCAGGTTGGTGGTGACACTCTTTGGACCAATATGTATATGGCTTATGAATTTCTACCCACACCCTTAAGAAATGCTTTGGATGAGTTAAATGCCATTCATTCGGATAGCTTTTTGACTTCACGAATTGAGGAGCGAAATGCGGGTCGATCTACTAAATTGGTGGCAGACCCAAATCGCGCAGAACTACGTGCGACCCACCCTGTAATTAGGACTCACGACGAAACGAAGAAAAGAGCTTTGTATGTAAATTAT
>Ga0075464_10000289_pt1 | contig 21706 bp, 28 predicted proteins | sample DEB19_08_DNA_5_FD_75068 | JGI IMG/M metagenome (GOLD analysis project Ga0075464, IMG submission 75068) | Aqueous microbial communities from the Delaware River and Bay under freshwater to marine salinity gradient to study organic matter... | ecosystem: Environmental > Aquatic > Marine > Coastal ...
ATTTGCCAGATCCTTTCTAAGTTCATTAAGCCGTTCTTCTCTTTGGGCCGCCGCTGCGTCACGCTGGGCTGCAAGAGAAGCGGCGGCTCGATTCTTGAGTTCATCGTCCGCAATCTCACCGGCGCCCTTGAACCCGCCGGCAATCGCCGTACCCAGAAGCCCGAGTCCCATTATTGCATTCCCCCAGAAAGCAACCCACCGCCTTGAGGGGCTGGTTGTTGGTTGGCAGGTTCACCGGATTCTTCTGCCGGGCCTTGCTGAGTCTCGCCAGATTCTTCCGAATCACCCTGGTCGGCAAATTGTCCAATCTTTTGGATAGCTGCGCTCACCTCGTCCGTCCCTGCACCTTCCCACAATCCCGCAGCTTCGCCAAGCTCAAGAAGGAAAACAACGACCGCAGGCGCAACCGCGAATACGACCTTCGGATTAACACCAGAAATGGAATCCTGCATCTTCCGCATGACAACCATGCCGGCGGTTGCCGCTGCCGTGGCAGGGTCCTTAATTTTCGACATCATGTCGATCAGGGCCTTTGATGTTTGCTTGTCATAGATAATCTTTGACGCAGCAATCCCAAGCCGTTGAACACCCTCCATTGCTTTTGGGTCCGGCTGACCCTGTTGCTGTCCTTGATCTGGCGCAGCAGGTGGCGCTGGAGCGGGCGTGGCAGCCGGTGGTGCAATAGGTGACTGAGCCTGCCCCATCGCTTGAGATTGATCTTGATTAACGTCCATCAGGAAGCCTCATTCAGGCGACGCGAGACAAGACCGCTGCGTCCATAGACTTGAGACCCATCTGGCCGCATAAGCTGCCTTGCATAATCCGGTGCTTTGAACCCAACGTCTTGCCCGAAGTAGTTTGAATCGGCGTAGTTTTCCGCAGTAGCTTGGTTGTCCCACCGGGTGCGGTTCTTGGCGATCTCAAGTTGGTTCTTATCGGACGCCGCCTGCGCGTCTGCGGACAGCATAGACGCTCCGATGGTTCCTGCTACCTTGAATGCAGCGGGATTGCTTTGAATGGCCGATCCCACACCGCTCAACATTCCGCTGATGCTGTACTTTGCGCCCTGGCTCACCCCAAGCTCTGCCATCGTAGGCCCATATTCTGCCGCCGCGCCAGTGACCGACCCAGCGGCGCCTGAGCCTGACAAGTAGCTGAATGCGTTACTCGCCGTTGTTGAAAGATTCGACCCAACGGTTGACCAAAACCCCTGCCCGCCAGCGCCCATTGCGCCAAACGCAGACGTTGTTCCAGCACCCCAGGCGCCAAGTGCAGCGCCGCCGGTGTATACCCCAGCCACCAACATGGCAATGTCGCCAATGTTTCCATGCAGGGCGCCACTTACCACGCCTTTCGCGCCCTTGACGACACCCTTAACCGCTTTCTTGGCGCCCTTGAACACTTTGCCAAGCGAGAAGTATTCAGGAAGCCCGGTTTCAGGGTTGATCGTGGCCTCACCATGTGGCGACATGCGGTCGAGCATCGCCTTCTCATCCTTGTTCATATGGACAAGTTCGGTATCGCCATATCGGCCAGCGTCTTTTATTCGCTGCGCCAGCAAACCCATTTGACGATTTTTCATAGCTGCATCCTGGAAATTACATTGGCCAAGTTGATCTTTCCATTATTGCTCGTCGCGCCACTGGTAGTGCTTGTGGTGGATGGTGCCCCGCCGCTCCAATTAAGCAGCGAGACATAATCAACATTCGCCGATGATCCTATCACCGAGAGTCCCGACCGCAGCAAATCCTGATACACACCGACAGCCTTGTTCTTGTCATCTGGCTTCAGGTCAGGATTGCCCATGATAGAAGCAATGCTTCCCATAGTCCCCGTATATAGACTTGCTGCGCCTGCGTTTGATTGAAGTAGCACCCTGTTGCTACCTTCAATGTCTGCAAGCTGTGCGGCTTGATCGCCCTGTAGCTGTTGCCTTACATACGCTGCTGCGTCGGAGTTAATGTTAAGCTGGCTCTGCTGCGCGAATCGCTCGGACTGCAACGTAGACTGCTGTTCCGCAGATGCAGCCTGAAGCTGTCTGTCGATCTCACCTTTCTGCGCCGTCAATGTTTGAAGCTGATTCGCCTCTTGTGCGCTCAAGCTAGAAATGTTCCGAGCCTTCAGGGCCTCAAGCTCTTGGTTTATCTTCCCGGAACGATCCAGAAGATAGGCCTTGTTGGCCTCTGTAACCCCGACTTCATTTGCGGTATTGGTCGCTGTTTGATTCGCCAATCGTTGCGCAGAGTATGTTCCGGCGTCAGCCGCCGCTATCGGCGTAGCAGCATCAATGGCCGCCGCTTCGCCTGCCCCGGCAGCCATTGACGAATTTGACAGCCCCCGCGCATTCGCAGCTTGCGCAGCCGATGTCCTTGCCCGCGTGATAAACGGTGAATCCTGACTCAACAGACCGCGAAGCTGGCCCGCTACGGTATCGGTATTCTGGTTTACCGACCCGAGAGAGGGGTCATAGCCAAACTTCCGGTTGTCGTAGGTGCCGACTGTATTTGCAGTGGCTGTATTTGAAGTCACTGTATTTGCGGATGGTTGCAAATCCGGCCATGGCGCGTTCACATTTGTTGGACGCTTAATTACCCACGGGCTTGTGTTGCTGGTTGTTAGCAGACCTGAACTGGGTGGCGCAGGCCCAAATCCACTGGGTGCCGGTGGGGCCGGGCCGAACCCACTTGGCGCAGGGGGCGCAGGCCCGAACCCACTGGGGGCCGCCAGATCGTATTGTGCGTTATTGGCCATTTTCAAAACCTCTATATCTGTGGATTATATCACCGCATGAGTTTTCGTTGGGCATAATTCACGATAGCACCAGAGAACGTCACCGGATACGAATAGTCAGAGCTTCCGCTTAATTGAAGCGCAATGCTCTCTGCCTGACCGACCAGGTGAATAACCGCCTCAACGTCGCGCTTCGATCCGGGCGAAAGGTCGATGCTGCATGATGTTGGTGACGGTTGAGGCATCAGGGTGGTATTTGCCCCCAAGGAATAATCCACGTTGAACTGCGCATATCCTGCGGACGAACATTCCAGCATGACGGTTGAAAACCGCTTTTCTACTCTTGGTGCCTTCAGAACATCACGCGCTAGCTTGAATGACCATCCGATAGCGGCACCGTCAAACGACGTTCCCTTTTCCATTTCGTAGACATATCCGTTGTCGGACCCAAATAGTATGACCTCTGATCCGTTGCTGTCCTCACTAGAATGGATGCAGACCACTTTATTCGGAAGGGTAACCGTGCTCATCCCGACAACAGACGCCCCGTATTTTCCCGGGCCTACCGTGACATATACTCCGGTTCCGTCAGTAAAATACAGCCTGTACTGGCTTTTTTTCCTTGCTACACAAGAGGTTATAGCCGACTTTCCGGAAAAGAATGTCTTTATCTGATTACTCAACGTGGCGTGAGAGAAATTCCCAAATTCCTGAACGGTTTGAAGGCTGGTAATTCCTTGGTCATCAAGGAATATCGTGAGCCCAACATCCTGCATCGTCCCGGATATTGCCCCCAATTCTTCACGGTAGGTCACCAGGTTCCAGTCCGCCGAGCTTGAACCGTACAGAGTAGCCGTTCGGTTTCTGGTGAAGATCGTCAATGCACCGCTTGTTTGTGACCCCGGTTGAGCAATAAACCCGGTAACAGTGTCCCCCATGGCCAACTCACCCGCCCCTGTTATTGGACTCCACTGATACGGAAACCCGGGGCTTGAATGCTGCACCGATCCGCCGAAGGAAAAGAACAGGTGGTTCTTGTGGGAAAACACATGACTTGGGGTATCTGTCGTCATCCCGGTTCTTATCGGAACAAGGACGGTGCCGTCAAACTCAAATCCTCGATCTACACCATTGGCGCCATAGACACGCTTAGTCGTCGTGCTTCCGGTGTAGTTTGTCGTGACGAACTTGTAGTTACCATTTGGGTTTAGCGTGATCGCTGTTGCTGTCGATGTCGCAAGGGCTATGGTGTTGTCGATTGCAGGACTGGTCATCACCCTGTTGCCGGCTCCGCTTGCTGCTACGACTACGAATAATCCCCCCCCGTAAGCTATAGATGTCCAATTATTATCCGCAGCGCTTGTTCGGATAGCCCATGTTATCCCGTCAGGACTTGTCATTACCCTGTTTCCGGTTCCAGAACCTGCTACGGCAACAAACAGTCCTGCGCCGTAGACGACAGACCGCCACTGATTATCCGCAGCGCTTGTTCTGATGGTCCAAGTAATGCCATCGGGGCTCGTCATCACCCTGTTTCCGGATCCGTCGAAAGCAACAGCAACAAATAAACCATTACCGTAAACGACAGACACCCAAGTATTGTCTGCGGCGCTTGTTCGGATGGTCCAAGTAATTCCATCCGGACTTGTCATTACCCTGTTGCCGGTTCCAGTCCCTGCTACGGCAACGAACAACCCATTACCATAGGTGACAGATAGCCAGTTATTATCAGCAGCACTTGTTCGAATAGTCCAGGTTATCCCGTCAGGGCTCGTCATTACCCTGTTTCCGGTTCCGCTTGTTGATACTGCGACAAACAGCCCGTTTCCGTAGATGACAGACCGCCATTGATTATCGGCAGCACTTGTTCGGATAGCCCATGTTATCCCGTCAGGGCTGGTCATCACCCTGTTGCCGACTCCTCCGAGGTTGGCAACAACGACAAATATACCGTTGCCGTAGGCGACGCCGTACCACTCATTATCGGCAGCACTTGTTCGGATAGCCCATGTTATCCCGTCAGGACTTGTCATTACCCTGTTGCCGGTTCCAGTCCCTGCTACGGCAACGAACAGTCCTGCGCCGTAAGCGATAGAATTCCAAACGTTATCGGCTGCACTTATACGGGTTGTCCAATTGATTCCGTTCGCCGCTGTCACCGAAGGATCACCGGTGATGTATCCTTGCGCAAAACTACCACCCGACGGTGTGGTGACGATCAGTCGGCCTTTTGCAGAGTTAAGCGCCCAGTCGCCACTTTCCAATGCAACGCGCTTGACCGTCGCTGTTACTGAACCCTGAGAAATCTGAGAGCCCTCCGCGGGCGGCATTATCACGCCCTGCTCAAACGGAAGCTCATAGAACAAGGGGACATTCACCCATCCAGAAGCGGATGATTTGTAAATGTCTGTCGCCGTCCCCCCGGAATTATTCCGGAAGGCATAGGTTACGTCGTTGTATCGCACAACCCCCGTGACCGATCCTGATCCAGGGACAGCAGATATATCAGCCCGATAAACATCCGCCGCAAGGTTGTTGTACTGGGCGTTCAGAAGGTTGGTCGAAGCGCCACTTACTACCGCAGCCGATGTCGTGGTAGCTTGTGGGGCTGCAGCGACATTTAATACTTCCCCGGAAACAAACGTCCCGGTTATCTTGGTGACGGCTATATAACCAGAAGTTATGGCTATGACATAACCAGTTGCGCCAGACGTTACCCCGGTGACGGTATTCCCTACGGATATGCTTCCGGTTAGTGTTATATTGATTATGGAATACGTCGCCGCCGAAGGTTTCGGTTTCCCATTTGACGCTTCATACCCTGCCGTTGTGACATACCCGCCATAGAGGTCGCATTCGATGTTATTTGCCACCCGGCAAAGCCCGGGGCGCAGTTCAAGCGGGGGTGTAACGGTATCAAGACCGCCACCGAAGGCGATATGGCTTTGCCCTATCCCGCGTGTGCGTGACCGCGCCTGGCGGATCATCACTCTGCCCGGATAGAATTGTCGGCGTTCGCGCCCATCGTGCGTTGAGCATGGCCGAACAATTGCGATGATTCCAATTTAGTCATTTCAACAGCGTGTTCGAGCATGGCTTGGTTAAATCCTTCCCACGATTCGTTGTATTCATTCACCTTCGCCTTCGCCAAAGTGACAATGGCCCGCTCAAATTCCGCCGGGATCAGAGAAACATCAGCATCCGCCGACATCTTCAAAGGGGTGCGGAAATACTCTGCCGTCAAGGTCAAAGCAGCGGTCGGAATTGGGGTGAGTCGTACCTTTTTGTTGGGAAGAAGGATCATCGCGGTAGGCGTCCCTGACAGCGTTGAGTTCGCCAAGGTGCGATTCGATTCGTATTCGTATATCCGTATCGGGTTGGTTCCGATCAGGGTTGCATAGTCATCTGAAATGAATGCCCTGACCGTGGTCGGTGGGGTGTATTCGTTGTACAGGCCGCTATTCGCCCCTATCGTCAACACCTGCGTCCATGTGTTCCACAGAAAGCGCCAGTCAACCGACGACCCCTGAATGAATACGTCGGCTTCAATGACCGCTTCGACCAGCATTTTGTAGAACCCGGTCGCCCCCGTAACCGTTGTAAGCCCATCATCCGGCATCCCGGTTTCGCGCAATACCGTTTGGCAGATCGTCAATAGTGACATCGATTGACATCCTAAAAATTCTTAAAGGTGATGTTTCTCGGAAGCCGGGATGAGCGGATCACAATGGATTGACGTACTTAGGCGGGTCATTTGAGAGGGCCAGCCCTAACTTGAGATTCCAGTATTCCGCCTTTCATTATATTAACCTCATCAGTTTAATACACCTAAGGAACAAACTGGAATTAAGAAGTAAAACACCGATGGTCACACCATGATCTCCTCAATGGAGATGAATGATTTATTGGTAGTCCCCAACAATCTATCACTAGACCCATTAAACGTAGTTGTGGCAGACGTAGTTATTCCGGCCCGAACCGATATAACAGTGCTTGCAACACTCCCGGCGACAAATGGAGTAGGCGCAACTACTATGCGAGTTGTCCCCCCGGCTGTGGGATGGGTGTAAAAGAACCCTGCCGCAAAACAATCAGTTGCTGAATCTCTAAACAACGCCACCGTTAGCCAGTTGGAGTTGATGGAACTGGCAAACTCACCTTCCGCATTTATCTTCAAAAGGTTCGCCGCCGCGGCAGGGAGCAATGCCGGCGTGGCCATATACTGGTTACCCTCAGTACTTTGAGGGATCGTATCGTCCATAGGGAGTACTGTTGTCCCCGTGGCCGCTGCGCTGTAAGAATTATGCGCACGCTGAACAACATCCCCCGGCAGCTTGCTCCCTTGGCTGAACAACTTGATCGTCGGTGCGGTGACCCACGTCCCGGCGGTCGTCAGTGTGTAGTCCAGCCGCCCGAGAATCCGATAGACTTTCGAGGTTACCGCCGTGCCGGTGTAGAAAACACCCGCGCTGCCCGCTGCTCCGGCCCCGCCCTCGGCAGTACTCGACGCTACGCCGTTGTCCTCAAGACCAACAATCGCAGTGCCGGTGTAGCATTTGATTACACCCAAACGCAGGGTTCCGGCATCATTGAATGCCACGATCCAGATACGGAACGGCTCATTATTGAGCGCACCCAACGTCGATCCGCTGGAAAGTGTCAGCGATAATACGGCAGTAATGGATAACACCGAAAACCCACCAGTGCCGTCCTGGAACGCCAGATAAGCGGGGTCGCTCGCGGAAGGATCAGTACCCGCCTGTGTTTTTACCGCGATCGTTTCCGAGTTATCCGTGCGGCTAGTAACGAGCGTTAGATTACCAATCAGGAAACTGTTCGTCGTCATGCGGCGTTTTATTTTGCTGAGCTTGAGCGGCGTAACAATCCGCACATCATCGGCTTCGTTATCAACCTCAGCTTGCGTCGCCAATTCCGCAATACCAGCTACAGTCTCGCTAGCTTGAGATGAAGAGATGCCTCCAGACCCCTGTTGGGATTCCATCACCCCGCCTTTCATTGGCCGATCCTCACGTTAGCGGTGCCGCTGGTGTAGTTCCCGGTTTTGAATCCGACTCTGTAGAGGACGCCAACAGCCGGCTCATTCCCGGTATCCTCGAAATTAGCGGTGTAGTTCTGCACGTCGAGCCAGGTTGTTCCAGCATCGAATGACCTCTGGATTGTCACAGTCCCGGCCCAGGTACCACTGATCGATAGACTGAACGCCCCACTCAATACTACCCCTGAGGTGAATGTATTCTGCGCGGTAAGGCTCGCAGACGCCGACTTTGATACGACAGCCGTGAAGGTAGCCATTAGGATTCACCCAGGAACTTAATAGCCGCTTCCGAATCCGTCCACACGCCGCCTTTTGCTTCTACTTGCGCCTTGAGTGTGCGCCAGTGTGGCTTTCCGTGCTCGTCGGGTTCTTCCTGAACGCTTGCGGGTTCTTCCTGAACGCTTGCGGGTTCTTCCTGAACGCTTGCGGGTTCTTCCTGAACGCTTGCGGGCTCTTCGTGAACAAGGACGGTTTTCTTGTCAGGCAAGTATTCAACGCCATCCTGAATGTATTTTTGAGCACCGCCAACGCCCCACACCATGTTGTAAGGCCGCTTCTCGTCCAACATCAGAGTCCACCTTTGTACATGGGGTAATCGTTCGGGTTCAGCGGCTTGCACAAACCAAGCCCAAGTTCACGCGCTTTCTCGTTCGACTTGTTGTCTTTCGCCCATTCCTCTCGCGTTCGCTCTTGTCGCGACCGAGTTGGCGTCCCGCCGGTGGGATAGGTTGTCATCGTGCAGTGGTCGTCGGTTTCCATAAATCCTCCGAAAGAAACCGGGGCCGTTAAGCCCCGGTGTTATCACTTGATGGTAAAACCTTTCGCCAGTTTTTCTGGCTTACGAGCAGGAACCTGGTTTCCAGTAGGGCCATCATTGCCCTGAGCGCCGCGATCATCTGCGATCTTCTCCTGCTTGTACAAGCCAAGCTTTTCCATGGCTTGGGTTTCGCCTGCGTTTTCATCCGTCCCAGTGTATTTCATGCTTTTCATTTCAGCCTCCAGATCATTAGAACCAGCTAATGACAACATCGTAGGTGATGACACCCGCCGGTGAGCCGCCCGCATTGGCCACGGTTGTCAACAGGACCAACTGGTCAGCGTCGATGTTCACGTTTACGGGGAACGCCGAAGCACCAGGTTTGTCGCTCAACGCAGACCCAGCTGGGGCCGTCATAGCCGGCGGAAGAAATGCACCGAACTTTTCCAAGGTTCCAGAAATACCAATCTGAAGTTTGGTCGGTGTAGACCCCAAAACATGGGTGGTGGTACACCGGGCGATGACATCCACCAGTCGGCCTTGCTTCCCCTTCGGACCACGAATGGGAAGAGTGACGGCGCCGGCGGTCGTGGTGATAGCGCCAGTGGTGTAGGTAATCACATTGCCTTGATCGTAAGCCATGTCAGTTCTCCTTTACGCTGCGCTGGACCATTTGACAATCCGGCTTTCGACGGCAGTGTCATGGACAATTCCGTATCCACCCAGCATGTACCAGGCGATACCCCGTGAGCGACCGAAGTCAGTTGCCAGCTTGCCGCGAATCTCCTCCGGAATCACCAGGGCTTCCGCCACGGTATCTTCACCGAAGAAAAACACTTCATCGGACTTCGCATTGGTCCATGCGGCTGACGCGATGTTGGTTTGCTCGAAGAACCGAACACCATCGTAATGGCGACCGATCTCACCGTTCAGCATGGATTGAAAGCCGTCCTGAACATAGACGAACTTCGCTTCCAGTGAGTCCTTGAAGGTTCGGAACGTCGCCGGACGGCCAATAGCGCAGTAGTTCGCCCCATCGTAGGACGGAATGTTGCGCTCCTTCATAAGATCAGCAATCAGCTTGACGTGGGTGTCACCCAAAGCGACGTTGTTGGTTACCGCCGTTGACCCCGTGGTGGATACGTCCAGAGCGGTGGTTGACGTACCGCCAGAAGGCGCAACATAGAGCTTCGTCAGGTCAAACTGCGCCTTTGCCTGACGATCCAGCACCTTCGCGGCGTGGTTCTTCAGGCTCTTTTGAACAATCTCCGTCACCGGGGTACGGCTTGAATCGTCGTACTGACCAGTAAACGGAACTGCCTTGCCGTATTCCCGAAGCGTCAGGCTGCCCTGACTGTAGGAAAACGAACCTTCGGGCATGGGGGCATTTTCAGCCAGGTAGGTGTCCGTTGACGCATCAACGTCGCCGTACCGTTCCCAGTAATACTTGTCACCGGCATGAAGCCCGGCGGTGGATGCGTCTTTCGCATCGCAAAATTGGCGAAAGCGAACACGCGGTTGAATGGCCATGCGCAGCATGTCGCTGAACTCATACGAGTACGCCGTCATGCTTGCAAGTTGTACAGACCAGAGTTGTCCAGCCATAACACTTTCTCCTTAATAGACTGCCAAACCCCGAGCGCGCCGCTGATCGGCGATTATCTCGGAGCTTGTCTTTTGTCGTGGTTCCGGCGCCGATGGCATTCGGCCAGACGTGCCGGAAATGGATTTCAAGTTGCGCTTCATGTCACGCTTATCAACCGCCATGGTTCGATTGCGCCAGTCCAGAACACGCTTACCGGCTTCCGAAAGGATGGCTTCAAGGTCTCTGTCGGCATTCCACTCGGGATGCTCTTTGAGAACCAACAGCGTCTCTTCGTCGGCAAGTCGGTACAGCATGGGGTCTTCGGCAATCTCTTTGTACTGGTCCTTGAATCTGGATACAGCACGCTCATGCGCGATTTCAGCCATGGCATCAGAACGAATCTTCTCTGCCTTTGACACTTCGGCGCGTGCAATTTCTTGCGCCCTGTTCAGCAGTGCCTGACCATCAAGGGTGGTGTTGCCACGCCCCATCATGCTTGCCAGCGCTTCTACTGCTTCGTCTTCATCGCCAAACAGGACTTTGTTGTAGACCTCTTTGGCCGCTTCTTTCAGATTGGCAGCGTCCGCATGGGATAGCGCCTCTCCGCGTTCTCGCTCTTTTTGCGCCATCAGCTCATTGGCCAGCGCCTGAACTTCTGCCGCCCGCGCTTCCGCTGAACGGCGCATTTCCACGGCTTCCCGCAATCGGGCATCCGCTGCAATTTCTTTCTGTAACGACCGAACCCCGTGGTCGATGATTTCGGAAAGCGGCATTTCACGCTCTTCGCCATCAATCTTCAGGGTCATGGTTTTGTTTGTTTCAGGCGGTTCTTCTTCCCGCCGGTTACTGGTAGGCTCGTCAGCGGCCCCCATCGTCGCTTCCCGCCGACGATCCGCCATGTCCTTGATAAGCTGCTCTCTTGGTGAAAGAACGCGCTCTACCGGCTCATGTGTGGTGTCATTGCCTTTCTGCTGATCATCATGGCCTTCTTGATCCGCTTCATGAAGTTCAGCTTCAAGAACGATTTCATCATCACTCATCGTCGAAATTCTCCATCAATCTAAGGTTCAACGTGGCCGCAATGCCCGCTTCAACACCTTCTATTAACCACGTCTTGAACAACTTTGCCACACCAACCCGTTGCCGCGCTGCCAGACTCTCTTTTGATCCATCCTCGGCGGCCAACAAGTCTTCAACCCCCGCCGCCTCTTCCGCCTCACCCCTGTCCACCAGATAACGCCCCACATCGGACGCCAAGAACTCTTCGATCCTCAACCCCATCCGTGCATCTGCTAAAAGTGCGTCATCCGTGCTGTTTTGATTCTGGTCATAACCCTCATTCATTGATAACCCTACACTATTGGACTTAAAACTTCAACAATCATGACGAAAAGTTATATCAACCCCTGGCAAACGGGACTTCCCCATAATCACCCCGGGTCATGACGCCAACCTTGTTGTCTCTGTTGATGTTTTGCGACAAATTTGCCAGCCGCTCATCCATTTGGCGTGTCTGGCGGGCGATTTCAAACCGTAGCGCACTGGCTTGAAGCTGAAGTTCACCACGTTTGGTGTCGGAATCGGCCATCTTCAAGTTGGTTTCCACGGTTCCAAGTTCAGCATTGAGCCGCGCAAGTTCCATGGCGTACTCACCCTTCAGGTGTTCGCGCTCGGACGCAGCCGCCTGAGTCATTTCAGCCGCTCGCAGCCTGGCTTCCGCATCAATCTGCTTCCCTTCAATCAGGCTTTGCGCACGGATATTGGCGACATCCACACCGGACCTGAGCCGCTGTATTTCTTCCTGCATGGCTTGAATTTGCTGCTGCATTTGCGGCGGAACGGCATTTTGATCCTGTTTGAAGAATCTTCCGCCGTCCTTATAACCCAAAGCACCAAATACCTCTTTTATCATTTCCTGAGGGTCTATCATGGCCATCGCTTGAGGCGCGAACTGCCCAATCGCCTGAAGCCCCATGGCGATCTTCTCAATCCTGCTTTGCGGGCTGGTTGATCCAAACCCGACATTTACCCTACAGGTCAGTTCGGCCATCAGCAGCTTGTCGGTTATCTCAGTTATGCCGAACTTCTGATAAATCTTGGCCTCTTCCCCGGCAAGCGCCAGAATGGTCTGGTCGTTTTCGTAGGTCTGTATCAGCAGAAGCATTTGTCGCAGGACAGGCTCAACCCATGTCTGGGCAAACACCATCATTTCGTATTCGGTCAGCGCGCTTGATGCCGAACTCAGCAGGTTCATTCCGCCAACCGTCTCGTTCAATTGACGATTGCTTGCCACCGAACTGGGTGAAAACGCGCCCAAAAGCTCGTCAATATCTGCATTGACTCGGTCCTGTTCCATGTACGCGGTTTGGGTAATGTCTTCCATCGGTTCGGGTTGGACAGAATCAAATTCGTCCATCATCACAATCCCGCCGGGAACACTGCGGCGCAGCATGTTCCAATCGACGTTTCGTCCCCGTTTCCCAAAATATCGCTTGTTCAGGATCAGCTTTACGTTGTCCAACCGCTGATTGACGATGTCATTCGCTTGGGACGACAGCCCATCAACCAATTCAGGCGCACCGGCGGGATAGGCTTTGTGCGGCTCAATATCAATCGACCCAAGAACAAAGGGTCGTTTGCCGAAGTGGTAAACCTCTTTAAGCGGAACCGGCTCAGTCAATAGGCTGTTGTGCCCCAGCGTCCAGAACACAACGTCGGACCCTTCATGCCGGACGATGTATTCCCTGACCCACACGGTGTCGAAGTCTCGAAGGTGGTGCCTTTGATCGGTCGGGTCCGTTCTACCGTCCTGTCTTACGACCCGGGTTGATGTCGTTCCCTCTTGCGTTGCGGACAGGATTTCATTGTCAGTATGTTCCCGCCATTCGCCCGACTTCATCCTTTCCTTGACTTCCCCGACAGATATGGGAATCAACTGAATCAGGTACGGGCTGGTGTTTATCGGGTCCAGCCAATCCGCCGCAGCAGAGAACCGGAAATTCTCAGCCGGTATCAGGGCAATGTCAGGTCTGTCTGTCTCAACCTTGCCGTTGGATTCCCGGTAAATCCATTGCTGTTTGGATACAACAATACCCTGAACCTTGGCGTCAGTGAGTGCGCCAATCAGGATGCGAAACCATGGGATTGATTTGTCCAGCCGGTAGTTGAGAACGGCTTGGTTAATCGCCGCACTAGCCGCCTGTTCGTCGGAATTATCGTTAGGGGTGATGGAAACAACATCGGACGTTGAAAAGAACGCCACCGCACCCGCAGCAGCCGACTTTCGAATGCTGGCCCTTACCTTCGGACGGAATACCCGCGAGCGGTATTTGTACGCATCTGTATTGTACTTACTTCCCTGTGGATGCTTCGATTGAAACATCGACACATTCTTCTCAATCCTTGAGCGAACATTGGCATCGAACCATGTCGTTGACGTGGTATAGGCGTCCTTGGCAACCTGCAGCCAGAAGTCCGACCCCGTATCCTTGACAATCTCGGGGGTATCGTTGACTTCCTGAATCCCAATCATGATAAGGCTACCGCGTCGCCGCGTATTGTTCGTGGAATCGCCCGATAATGATCCCTATCGGCCTTGCCCCGCTTTTGCCGGAATCGCTCAAGTATTTCACCACCAGCCAGCATGATCTTCTTCGGGGTTACCCTATCCTGACGTATGGCAAAACCCATGACCCCGTTCAGTCCTGGTGCTTTGACGCTGACAACCCCACCGCTGACATCGACCGACCAGACGTGCATCGGATAATGTCTGTCAAGCACCGCGAGAACGTCACGCATCAACATCGCCTCGCCCAGTGTGGTGGTCGTATCAAGCATGGTTATTACCGAACGGCATAATAGTCCGCATTATTATAACTCATCCGAAACAACAACTACACGGGACGACTCAGCAGTCATGCCGGTTGCGCCATACGAATCATCAACCGCCACAACGCGGGGCGATTCGGTCGCCGATGCCGTTGACCCATATGAGTCATCGACCAGCACAACTCGGCCGTCAACCATGAATCCTGCCCGCAACATCGGCCCGCAGCGCGTCGCTAGTGATCCCAAGCCGCGCAGCCACCGCATCGATTAGCGCCGAGAATTCAGGGTTACTGGCGATCCTTTCCCGGGCCTGATCGCGTTTATCCGCTGCCACGACTTCCGGCGCAGGCGGCACCCAGGCTTTCCCGTTCCACGTTTCGAGGTGCGACGCTGGGGGTTCAGGGACTTCAACCGCATCCACCGGGACTTCGGGCCATTCCTCGCGCTCAATCACGACCGGTTCCGGATGCTCAATGCGCACCACCGGCGAGCCGTCCTTCGTCAGCACGGGTTTGCCGTCGCCATCGACAATCTGCGCCTCGACGGGCTCGGGCGTTTCTATTTCCACGATCCGCAGCCCGCCGACCGATCCCCAGTATTTCCCATCCGCGCCGACGTAGTGCCGAGATTCGAGCGGTTGTACTGTTCGTGAAGTTGCCATTTTCAAACCCTTATTTGATTGCTACGAACCGCGCTTTCCAGTTTGCCAGGGTGATCGACGCGGGAGCCCCCGTGGTTCTATTCACTACCTGAACCGCAGCAGAGCTGTACCGAACATTGACGTTCGTGCTGTCTGGCCATATGGCAGGAAAGCCGCTGGATAACGTCACGACATCGCCGGCTGAATAGTTCAATTCGGCGGTTTGGCAGACGAGCATGACAAAAACGAATCGCGGGGCAGACCCCAAACCGTGTGCCAGCGTCAACCCGCCGGAGGACGTGATCGTCTGATCCGCACTGACAAACGTGTTGAACGACTCGGTGCCGAGTGTGGCGAGTTGCGCAGCGGCATTGGCATCATCAATCAACGCCCTGCCCGCTGACGTAATCGCAGCCTCAGCCCACGTATCAACACCCGTGGTATACAGCATTTTGTCGGCAGCAGTGCCTTTCGATGCGATGCTCGTTAGGGTTGCGTCATAGGCTTGGACATCCGTGCCTATCACAAGTCCAAGCGTTGTTCGTTGTGCCGCCGCGTCAGCATCATCGATCAGAGCCCTACCGGCAGCCGTCAGCGGGGTTTCGGCCCATGTATCAACCCCAGTGGTGTACAGCGCCTTGTCAGCAGCAGTTCCTTTTGACGCAATGCTTGTCAGGGTTGCGTCGTATGCCTGTACGTTCGTCCCCGGGACCAACGACAGTGCTGTCTGTGCAGCCGCCACATTCGCCGCGATAAACACCGCATCCCCTACCGTGGTAGACCCCAGAGTTCCCCTAGCTGCCGCCGCATTCGCCGCAGTGAACAATGCGTCACCCGTCGCGGTAGACCCTAGCGCAGTCCTTGCCCCCGCCGCAGTGCTCGCACCCGTCCCACCATCTGCTATCGCAAGATCAGTGATGCCGGTGATAGTCCCGCCAGTGATCGCCACCGAATTCGCCGCTAGATTGGTAATCCCTGTGATAGTCCCACCGGTGATCGCCACCGCACTCGCCGATTGGATGGACATCGTGCCCAGTCCATGCACCGCCGTCCCAGTGGCCGACGTGTGAGGCCCCATCAAGCCATTCGCGGTGACCTGCTTGCTCTGCCCAGATTGGACCACCTCAAACTGCTCGGTGCCGACAATCGTCCCAGCAGCAGGAAGCTCTGTAATCTTCACGCCCAGGGTCATTCTTTTAACCTCGCGTTGCCATCTTCTGTGATCCGGGGGAATCCTGACTCGGTATAGATCATCGTCACACCATACGCCCCGGTGTTAGGTTGTTCCCTAAACTCACGATCCCCGAACCGATACGCCACTTCTGGATCATTCAAACTAGGATCAAGAGCGTACATCATCGCCCGCCAATCCTGAGTACCGCCGAGCGGCTTACGGTTCATAGGTCATACGCCCATTCAGGAAACGGGTTTACAACAGCGTGCTCGCCGTACTTCCCAGCGGGCCACGATAGATCAATATCGAATAAGCGCGACATGCAATCAAGCATAATCCTATTAGAACCCGTTGGAAACAGCAGGTACTCTTGCTCAATGAACAGGTCGATCATGTCCGCCTGTTTGCCATCCGATCTATCCTTTATCAGCTTCTCGGGCAGCCACATCAACCGGCGTTCAAACGTAGACGTCAGTCGCCGTATCCGGTCCTCTATCTTCAGCGAGCCGTTGCCGTCCTTCGCTTCTTTTATCTCGAAGTGGTATTTCTGGCTGTCCATCTCGTCGCGAAGGTGTTGCCGGTCAGAGTCGAACCCGTACTCGTCGTACACCACCGCCAATGGTCTGTATTTCCTGTGCAGCGCGAATACCAACTTGGTGCGCTCGACCAGGCTCAGTTTGTCCCTGAAGGCGTCCAGCAGGTAGAACCGACCGTCTTCACTCAGGGCGATCACCATCACCCCGGTTTCAGTCTGCTCTGGCTGGTTGCGCTTCCTGCCAGCGGGCGACACCAGAATGTAGACGTTATCCCCGGAAATGTTGTGTTGTGCGTAGAATTTCAACCATTCGATCCGGAAATCCCGTGCACCAGCAGCGGCAACATGGATTCCCGACATCATCAAATAACGTAGGCAGTCCATCAGGTGGTCGTTTACCTTGACGATCTGCCCCTTATCGTCCCTTCGGTACAGCCTGAATTCAGACAGGAAATTAGTCAGGCTCTTGAACACCTTGAGTCTACCGCCCACCAGCGCTTGCCAGACCTCGTTAATACCCGCTTCCCGCGAGTTATCGGCGGGGGTTAGGTCAAGTCCTAGGTCCAGGTATTGCTGCATCAACTGCGTGCCGTCACTCTGGCCACGACCACGAGCGGCGGGGTCGATAACCCCAGGGATTCTGGTACCCCTCGCCATGACGGACTCAGCGTGTACCGACGGCTCGACCTTGCCTTGGTAGTGTTCGCTGTAGCAGTACCATGTCCGGGTTTCAGGGTCCTGCGCAGCCCACAGACACGCGGTACGGTTCCAACCAACATCGAGGGCATAGGCTTTCCGCCAGTGGCCGGGAATCTCGAAATCGTCCACCGTAAATTCGGACTCGGGAACCGGATAGATCGCACCGGACCCCAGTTGAGGGACGCCTTTCGACCGTGCATCCCGCTGGAACGGTGGAATTGCGTCCCATAGTTCTTTCTTGACCTCTTCGCTCAGGTGAGGCGCGTCATCCCACGTCGCGGTGCAAACGTACTTCCCGGGTGCGACTTCGTTATCGCCATCCAGCTTCCCACCAGGCAGGAATGCCATAACGACCTCAGAGACGCCCATCAACGGGGTGAACGTCAGCATCAGCATCCCGTTGTTGGTCATCGTTCGTAATAGGCATTCGGTGTACACGTCGAGCGGGGGTTCCTCGTCCAGCAGGATAACGTCACGTTCAGTCCCCTGAAACGACTCTCGACGCTGGTCGTACGATTTGAGCGTACAGGACGACACCCCGCCGGACGAGTGCTTGACGAATATCGTGTCCACGGCATCGGCAACCCCCGAACTGCGGGTTACCCGCTCAATCGCATCCCCGGGGATCAGGCCGGTTCCCATGCTTTCCAGCGGGCCAAGCAGCTTGGATTGCAGAATCTCTCTGACAGTCTTGCCCGTATCCCCAGCAGCCCATGCGGTAATCGCCCTGCCGAAGCGTCTGCCGACCCACCAGTCCGGATATTGCCCGGTGAGGTGCAGCGTGAGTTCGTACAGCCCCACACCCTCGGTTTTGCCCACACGGTTCGCAGATAGGAACAGCCGCTCGCGGTATCTTGCCCCAGCTTCGAAATACCCCAGGTGTTTGACGTACAGTTCCCGCCGTAACCGACCGGTGTCAGGGTAATAGTTGAGGATTTTCCGCCGGGACTGTCTGCGCAGCCGCTCCTCGGCTATCTGGATGTACCGGATCTTCTCTGCCCGTGCGTCCAGATTCATCAAAAAAGGCCGTTTTCAGGCCAAAGTGGGGAATGGTTTCGTTCCCGCCGCTGGTGGCTTGAGACAAAGTGGGGAATTTGTACCAAAAAAGGCCCGTTTTCAGGCCAAAGTGGGGAATCAGTGCATATTGGCAATGCGCGCATCCTCTTGCCTGCGGTATTCTTCAACCAGGCGGTCCAACTCTTCGTCTGGCAGGTCCGCCAGTGTCGGGCCGATGTTCTTGACCTCTTGTCGTGTGAGCTTAGGTATATGATATTCAATGGTTTTTAGGAATATCTCACACCTTCGGGCGGGGTCTTCGACTTCCTGCAACCAACCGACGAATTTGTCAATGTTGCCTTCCGCGAAACGGGCTATCGCCTCTCGAACATCCATGTGAACCTTGAGCGCCTGACCCTTCTGCCGGCCGGAACCGGGGATTTTCTTGTGACCTTTCTCGAATTTCGCCATACTAATTACACTTTAGCCACTGTACTCACACCGTTTCGTGGTTTGCATAACCATACCGACTATATCCAATAATCCCTATTCCTTCAAGTGATGCCATTACCAGGTGGTATATACAGTCTGTATGTGTGGGGAACTATTTACCTGTGAATGTTCCCCTATGCGGTAGGATTGGCTTGATCCCTTGATTGATTCGCTTAGGGGTTTGTTTGTTAATCGTTCCCCTATCCCGACTTACCGCCCTACCGCGCTGGTTGAGCCGGGTTGCGTACTGTGCGCGTTGGGTTGAGTCTGTGTTGGCAATCAACTGGTGCCCATTCCCTTTGGGCCGGTGCCTGTTCCTGATTGTGGTGCCCATTCTTGGCTGGCTTACTCTGCCCAGCGGCGCGTCCATTAACACCCCGCGACAATCGTCCCGGCTGGCGTCTGTCTACTGCAACCGATCAGCCCATCGTCTGCACTGAACCGATAGTTTCGCTGCCCCTACAGATACCAGAGACAGCAACCACGCTACCGCGCCGAGTGTGTAACGCGCCGATACCCGTGCCACCTTGATGATTTTGTCCATTATCCAACCCAATCAATGAGTTACACGATAATTATACCACTAAATTCCTTGTTGTGCAGTGACCGGATTGCGTGAATCGGTCGCCAAATAGATTAAAAACAGGTTGATTCTCTAGTTCGGCCGTGAGACATTACACATGCACCAACAAACAGCCCCGGGAGGGCACAACGATGAAATACGCCAGACTGTACAAAGTGCGCGGTAAGTGGGAGCTGACCATCGGGCTCGATATTGAATGCAACAGCATCATTAGCATCCGCATGTACGAAAAGAAAGCCGACGCACGGCTCGCAGCTCAGGCTGTCGGCGCCAAGCCTGTCAACTTCTGACCATCCCGCGCCACGGACGGCGCACCACCAGCCCCGGGAGGGCGAGAAAATGAACAAGTTATCTTACCTGGACGTGTACGGCGTTATCCAGCTATACGCAGGTAGCGTCCTGCCCATGTACGCAGACGGCTGGGAGCGGTTCCCGTGTGGCCAGTATGCGCGCCTGGTGGTTGAAAAGCTGCGCGATGAGGCGCGGTTTTGGTCGGGCCGGAAAGATGATGTCGCGCGACGGCTAACAGAGGCGGCAGATGAGATCGAATACCGCGCTAACAGCCAACCACAAGCCCGGGGAGGGCGAGAAAATGAGTAACGTAGTGCACGAAAAAGGGAATGAATGGGGCGGGTTCACCATCCGCGAGGCGCCGACCGGGCATATCTTAGAGCGCTGGTCGCGCATAGAGGGCAACGTGGACGGGCTCCGGGTTCTGGTGCCATATGGCGGAGACTTCCCAAAAGGCACCGACTTTTCGGCACCGTGGAATGAGTGGGTTGAAAACGGGTCGGAGTTTGCGCACCTAACGCTTCCGACTTAACCGGCGACGCTGAAGGCGGCGTCCGGTTGAAGGAGTGGTTAGCCGAGCCACGACGGAAACAACAAAAGGAGGAAGACATGAACGACCTTTTGAATATGGACTACATCAACAGCCTGCCCCAACCGCTATTGATGCGGTTCTACGGTGACAAGGATACTTGGTGGGAAGTCGAGAGCATCGACGTTGAAACCGGATGTCTCCGAATCTTGGTGTGTGGGTTACTCCAGGTGAGCCATATCGGAGAGGTTGCCGCTTTCAAAGATCTGAATGACGTGGAGTATGACCCCGACACGTTATACAACGAATCTGAAATGGTCGGCTAACGCCTGAATTAAGCCGACAGCGAAGCCAGTTCGGCTTGAATGAATTGTTAGGCCTCAACCTGCATAGGAGCAGAAGATGCAAGCCGAAGACTACAGAGAAACAATGCCAAAAGACTGGCAAGAAGGCTATCGGGCGGCGATGAATGATGCCGCGTGCGTTGTACGCGAGTTGTACGCGAACTACACGTACCACGGCGGAGCTGACGGCCTGTTGGCGCGGTGCCAAGAGGCTGAGCAGGTCTTCATTGGCGATGCCGAAAAAATGCTTGGGCTGTTGAGGCCTAACTCCCGCCGACCCGGCGCCAAGGTGCTGCGACGAGGCCGAATCGTGGAATAGACCAACCACCCAACACACACCAACAGCCCCTTAACCGGGGCTTTTTTGTGCCCGAAAATCACAAAATCACCCGAAAATCGACCAAAGTGGGGAATGCAATCGTTCCCGCCGCTGACGCTTAGGAATCGACGCGGCAACAAGAGCGAGCAGAATAAAACCTGAACATACTGATTTATATCGGAATATACCCAATAATTCGTATAAATGACCGGATTTATTTTTCTGGTCATAAAATAAATACAATTCTAGTTGATATTCTAGTCTATCGGCGGGATAGTTCATCTACAGCAACAGCCCGAGGAGGGCAATGACATGAGCACATACGACCAACTCTGCGGCGCGCTCGGCATGTTGAAACAGAACAATGTCGAACTGGACTACCCGGCCATAAACGAACGGATGCGCGATCTGGGCCGGCGCGTTGGTATTGCGCGATTCGGTGACCCGATTGCCAACATGCCAGCGACCGGATTCTCCGACCCGGTATTTGCGGAGGTGCAGGAAATGCATCGCCAATACAGGGACCTGTGCCTGGATCGCAACCTGATAGAACGCGGGTATTTGTTTGATGATCGTGACTGCGTGCCGCTGGTATGATCCGCCGCATCGCATCCCTGATACTCAACGCCATCGCCATCGTTGGCGGTGGTTGGCTCCTGCTGGCGGTGTTCGCCGCCTGCGTTAACTTCTACTGAGGGTAACTAAAATGTGGATGACAACGCTAGAACAAATTAGATCACATTCGCCGTGCGAAACCGGGTGGAAGCGGCTTCTCAAACACCTAGGTAAAACCAAGGCCGACGACGAGCCGCTTTCGATCATATCAATACTCGACAGTAACGGGCTTGATGACGCGCTGTGGTGCTTGCGGGCGGCGGAGGGGCATGACGCTGAGATACGACTCTACGCAGTTTGGTGTGCGCGCCAGGTTGAGCACTTGATGACCGATCCGCGCAGCCTCAACGCTCTGGACGTAGCCGAACGATATGCACATGGGGCTGCGACCCCGGATGAATTGGCTGCTGCGGGGGCTGCTGCGGGGGATGCTGCGTGGGCTGCGTGGGCTGCTGCGCGGGCTGCTGCGGGGGCTGCGCGGGATGCTGCGTGGGCTGCTGCGCGGGATGCTGCGGGGGCTGCTGCGGGGGCTG
>Ga0075464_10000290_pt1 | contig 21688 bp, 22 predicted proteins | sample DEB19_08_DNA_5_FD_75068 | JGI IMG/M metagenome (GOLD analysis project Ga0075464, IMG submission 75068) | Aqueous microbial communities from the Delaware River and Bay under freshwater to marine salinity gradient to study organic matter... | ecosystem: Environmental > Aquatic > Marine > Coastal ...
CGCTCGCAACCTCTGCTGCGCTCACTAAGCGTCCCATAGGCTGGCGACCCTCTAGCGCTGCACGCTCTGCTGCAGGATCTGCCGCCTGTGCCAAGAGTCGACCAACCCAAGGGGTGTCGGCAGTTCCGGGATTGACGCAATTCACGCGAATACCTTCTCGAACATAATCAGCGGCCATCGCCAATGTCAGGGACATGATTGCGCCTTTACTTGCACTGTAGACAGCGCGCTTTGGTAGTCCTGCTGTTGCTGCGATAGAACATGTGTTGACAACAGAGGCGACCTTGCTCTTACGTAGCAGTGACATGGCGGCTGCTGTGACGCGAGCAGTTCCAACGACATTGATATTGAGAACGCGTTGCCAATCTTCTTCAGATGCATCTTCAACGTTTCCAATTGCACCAATTCCCGCGTTATTTGCCACGATATCAATCACCGAAACTTGTGACGAGAGCTCAGCGAAAGCTGATAAAACACTTGCTGGATCGCCGATGTCACATCGGATAAAAGTTGCAAAGGGCGCCATCTCACCTTGTGCGAGATCGAGACCGAAAATTGTCGCACCACGTTCGTGGAATGCTTGAGCGACCGCCAGACCGATTCCTGATCCTGCGCCAGTAATGACTGCGGTGAGCCCTGCGAATTCATCTTTCATGATTACGCCTCGTTCTTCCAGTAAGAGCCACTCGGAAATGAGTACTCATCGATACTTGCTTGATGCATCTCTGCCCCAGAGCCAGGTCGCATAGGGGCACGGTAATGACCGCCTTCTATGACGACTGGTTCGAGGAAGTGTTGGTGGAGGTGATCTACAAACTCAACGACGCGGCCTGCATGGTGCCCAGTGACAGCAATCGCATCCCACATCGCCAACTGCGAGACCATCTCGCAGAGTCCCACTCCACCAGCATGCGGGCATACCGGAATACCAAATTTGGCAGCCATGAGTATGTTCGCAATATTTTCATTGACACCTGCAACTCGCGTGGCATCTATCTGCATCACCGAAAAACCCTTTGATTGAAGTAATTGCTTAAAGACAATTCGGGAGCTTGCCATTTCGCCGGTAGCGATTCGGGTGGGAGCAACAGCTGCTGCAATGGTGGAATGGCCCAAGATATCGCCCGGGCTAGTGGGTTCTTCTACCCAATACAGGTTAAATTCTTTGAGTTGGTTGATCCACGAGATTGCGTTATCGACATCCCACACCTGGTTGGCATCGATTGCGATTGGAAAGTTCGGACCTACTAATTCGCGAACCTTGGTAAGACGACGACGGTCATCATCAAGGGATTGACCGCACTTGTATTTGATTAGCCCAAAGCCATCATCTAGAGCCTTTTGGGTTAGCGCCAACATCTTCTCGTCGCTGTAACCAAGCCAGCCAGGTGAGGTTGTATATGCAGGTACACCTTTGCTGAGCAAAGTCGCTTCGTGTGCTGTTTTCGCACCTTCAGCTTTTTTAAGAATCGAGAGCGCTTCTTCTGGTGTTAGCGCATCCGAGATATATCGGAAATCGATGGCAGCAACGATTTGTTCTGCAGACATATCTGCAAGCAGTTTCCACAACGGAACGCCCTTGGCTTTCGCAAAGAGATCCCAGAGCGCATTAAGAACTGCGCCTGCAGCCATATGGAAAACACCATAATCAGGTCCGAGCCAACGAATCTGACTGTCGCCACTTAACTTTCTTGCGATTTCGCCGATGCGATTAAATGCATCATCGATGTCGAGACCAAGAACGATAGGGGAGAGCATCTCAATCGCCTTCATCTGAACATCGTTGCCACGACCGATTGTGAAGACTAGCGAATCGCCATACAACCGTGGCTCATCAGTGCGAATGCGCAGGTATGCACCGGAGTAATCCGGGTCCTGATTCATTGCATCGGATCCATCAAGCATCTTTGATGTCGGAAAGCGCACATCAAAGAATTCGCATTGAGTGATAACTGCCATTACTTCACATACTTTTCTAGACCTTTAGGTACACCCGATTCTGCCCAGATTGATTCATAGCCAACGCCAGGACCCTTAGGTCCATGAACTAAGCCATTGGCATCCACAAGCGATTCGCGCTTCATTGGATTGCCCCAGATAAGGCTCTCGTAATATGTAGTGTTCTTGATCGCCATGCAGAGGTGAACGCTTTCAAGGCCCATACCGTGAACCTCAGCACGAAGATGATAAGCATCAGCTAAGTGCGCAATACGCATTGCTCCGGTGAATCCGCCTCGAAGGAAGGTGCTGGTGCGGAGAGATGTTGCAACACCGGTCGCCGCAAAGTCTCCGGCACTCATATGTGCACCATCTGTTACTTCTCCGAGAAGAAGTGGAATCTTTACTCTTTCACCGAGCCACTTATATGCAGTGATGCTGAACTCGCGCATTGGCTCTTCATACCAAGCGAAACCAGCGTCATGTAATGCGTTTCCGAGATAGACCGCATCCATGAGATCAAATCCGGCTGATCCGTCATACATCAACGGAACGTCATCACCAACGTGTTCACGCAATTTATGTCCTAGTAGCGCGTCTTTCTTAGCGTCGCCAAATGCGTGCAATTTGATTGCAGGGTAACCAAGAGCGAGTGCTTGATCTGCGATATCGAGAAATTCTTCGATGGAAGAGTAGGTAACTGTCGATGCATAGGCAGGCAACGATTCGCGGAATCCACCGAGCAATTTATAAACTGGCAAATTCGCTTGCTTAGCTCCGATATCCCATAGTGCGACATCAACAACATGTGCCATATTGGGCGCAAAGCGCTCGATGCGATCGAGCTCCCATGCACGCTCCCAGAGGTATTCGCGCTGCAAAGGGTCTTGACCAATGAGCTCGCTGCGGAAGCGACGATCAACGTAATCCTTGAGAATTACTCCTCGTGGAGCCGATGCAAATCCCGTAATGCCAGCATCCGTTTCAATCACGAGCCAGGCACCGGTAGTAGGTCCATCCGAACCGGGGAGATTTTTTCGCCAGACAAAGGCGGGGGAGAATCCGGGGCGTTCTTCGAGAACGACTTCCACATTAGTGATCTTCATATCCCTACCTTCTCTCTTACCGCTTTTATAACTTCTTTATAACGAGACCGACTTTCGCGCTGAAAGTCGAAGAACCGCCGAAAAAAGTTTTTTGAAAATACTATACGAAATAGTATTCCACCTCTAGTATTTCGGCAACGGGCATGACCGACACTTCCGTGGCCGGCCTTGAAACCTACAGAGGGGGAATACCTTGAAAAAGAAGTACTCATTAGTCGCAATGGCTGGTGTGCTTGCAATCGCAGGTACGACAGTGGTGGCAATGCCAGCGCAAGCTGCTAAGCCTTCAATCACAATCTGGGTAGATGCACCACGTCTTCCAGGTGCAAAGCTTTATGCAGAGATCATGAAGGGCAAGGTCGATGTAAAGGTCGAACTCCATGCTCAGGCAGATCTAGTTCAGAAAGTTCCACTATTTAACCGCGTTAAAAAGGGTTGGCCAGATGTAGTTTTCGGCCCACCAAATGACGTATCAGTTCTTCGCGATGCAGATAACGCACTCGCACTCGATAAGTACGCACCTGCTTCTTTCTGGAAAGATATGGAAGCTGGTAATCAGTGGTGTAAGGGTTCAGATGGAAAGTATTACTGTGTGAAGAACGACCTCGCGCAGACAGTCCTCTGGGTCAATACAAAGTTGATGAAGGACTTCGGATACGCAGTTCCTAAGACAATGGCAGATTTCGAAAAGATCGGTCTCGATATTGCTAAGAACCATCCAGGATATTCAGTCGGTGCACTTGGCGCACAGGGTGCATACTCTTCATTCTTGTGGCCATCACAGTGCCCAGTGAACCAGGCAACTTCTGCAACAGCAGTAAAGATTGCTCCTACTTCACCTAAGTGCACACGTGCTACATCACTTCTTAACAACCTCGTCGGTGCAGGCGTTATGTCAACATCTGCTCCATGGGATGCCGACTTCATTAAGGAATACGGCGCAGCAAACAAGGTCGTTATGACAATCGGTCCATCATGGTTCGGTGAGTTCGTCATTCGTCCAGCTAGCTCATGGAACGTACCTGCAGGCCAGATCACAGCGGCTCCAATGCCAATGTGGGCAGGCGAGAAGGTTAACTACTCAGGCGAATGGGGCGGCGGAATTTACACCGTTTCACCTCACTCTAAGTTCCCTAAGGAAGCACTTGCATTTGCAATCTTCATGGTGAGCGATAAGCGCAACGTAGTAGATGTAAAGAATCCTGATGGATCAAAGGGTGCTCCTACATTCCCTGCATCACAGAAGGGTAATGCTCTCTGGAAGGCTAAGGTCTCATCAGATAAGTATTACGCAGCTGATCCATACCCAGCGATGCTCGAGCAGTCAAAGAAGATCTTCTCAGGTGAGAAGCCAGTTTCTTATGACTCAAACAGCGCAATGGAAGGAACATTCTCAAATGAGTTGAAGAAGACTAAGGATGCACAAGCTGCACTCGTGGCATTCTCAACTTATGCAGGAAACCTTGCAAAGCAACTCGGTTACAAGGTATCAACTAAGTAATAAACAGTAAGGCATGGAGTGCGTTGGCCGGCGATGTGGCCAACGCACTCCATGCAGTTTCACTTCAATGAAATTTAGTGATCATTATTTTTAAGGAGACTCCGTCAGATGGCGAAGAGGAATAAAGTAAAAAGAAATAGCAATCTTGCGATGTGGGTAATGCTCTCTCCCTACCTATTGCTACTTGTTGCCTTTGGTGTCATCCCGGTAATCATGGCGTTCCTTGAGGTCCCTCATGAGTCTCGCGTGAACCCAGATGGTGGTTACGATGCATTTGCAATCGTTCTTCAAGACTTTAGGTTCTTGCCAGCGGTAAAGAACGTACTCTCCTTTATGGCGATTTTCGTGCCAGTCACAATCATCTTCGTTATCGCGATGGCGCTCATGCTCGATCTCAATCCGTCAAAGTGGAAGAAGTATCTTCGCCTTTCTTATATCGTCCCGGCATCCGTCTCTGGCGCAGTTGCAGTACTCGTCTGGTATGCAATCTTGCAGCCAACAGTCTCGCCAATTAAGGCTCCGCTCTCTTGGGTAGGAATCACGACTAGCGATCAGATCTGGCAGACGGAGAACCTCGTTTATATTTTCGCTGCGATGGCATTCTTCGCAATTGCAGGAAACTGGATTCTTATCCAGTTTGGCTCTCTTCAATCTATCTCGGGAGAGGTTATTGAGGCCGCTCGCATGGATGGCTGTTCGGCCTTCCAAATCGCGATTCGCATCAAATTACCTTTGATTAAGAAATACATCGTCTATATGGGCGTTCTTATCTTCGCCGGCGGACTTCAACTCTTCGTCGAGCCAGAGCTACTCAATAAGGGAATTTATCTAGGAATCGCCGAATCATGGTCGCTCGATCAATTGGCCTTTGAGCTCGCATTTACAGCGGGAGATTTCGGTGGTGCTTCAGCGCTCTCACTGATGCTGCTTATTCCAAGTTTGATCGGCGCCCTCATTGTTATCTTCAAGACCGATATGTTCGATGATGCCAACGTTTCGCGCGCAAAGAAAGTAGAGGACTAATTCGATGGCCCTTAAATTATTGAAGTCAGGAAACTCTGCAAAGTTACGCCAAGAGAACCGAGTCTGGAGTTGGGTAGTTAACACTTGGTTAATCCTCTTCGCAGTAGTCAGCATTATTCCAATGATCTGGCTCGTGCTCGCTCCAAGTAAAGAGGATTCCGAGCTCACATCGCGCAACCCACTTGCCTTTGGAAATTTTGGCAATTACCTCAAAGCTTGGAAGAACTTACAATTTTTCGATGACGGAGTAATCCTTCAGTGGGTCTTTAACTCACTCTGGTACACGGCGGCAATTGTCATCATTGCGACTGTTACCGCGTCGATGGCAGGGTTCGTACTATCGGCTTCCAATATTCCATTTAAACGAGCCTTCTTGGTCTCGACCCTTATTACGATGCTGGTTCCACCAATGGCGCTGGTAGTTCCTATCTTTGTGTTGATGGATAAAATCAAGCTGATGGATAATCCGCTCTCAGTAATTCTTGTTTCATCGCTCTACCCATTTGGAGTCTTCCTTTCATATATTTATTACTCGACCACAATTCCAAAAGAGTTATATGAATCAGCGCGTCTAGATGGGTGTAATGACTTTCGACTCTTCACTAAAATCGCATTGCCGCTTTCGTGGCCGTTAATTTCGCTCCTTGCCTTCTTTGCATTTATTGGAAACTGGGCAAATTACTTCCTTCCTTACATCCTCTTGCCATCGAGCGAGAACTACACCTTGCCTATCGGGCTCGGCTTCCTCTTCTACTCAACTCCTGCAATCAACCCTGGTGTCGGCGCAACATCTGTTCCGATCTACAAGCCAGAGATTGCTCTTGCTGGTGTTCTCATCGCACTTCCCATCATGATCGTCTTCCTCATCTCCCAGAAGCGTCTGGTGCGAGGAATGCTTGCTGGCTCAATTAAGGAGTAGGTATTGTTATGGACCAATTGGTCTACACATTTAGTGAAGGCAATCGCACCATGTCTGACCTCCTCGGAGGAAAGGGTGCAAATTTGGCAGAGATGGCAACCCTCGGAATTCCCGTTCCGGATGGGTTCACCATCACCACAAAAGCGTGTCAGCAGTATCTGCGCACTGGGGGATTGAGTGATTCACTCCTTGCAGATATAGATCTTGCTATTGCTGCGCTGGAGAAGAAGATTGGCAAATCCTTTGGTGATGCCACCAACCCTCTCTTAGTCTCCGTTCGCTCAGGTGCGAAGTTTTCGATGCCGGGAATGATGGAGACAGTCCTCAACGTAGGAATGTCTAAGAAAGTCGCCTCAACTCTGGAAGCCCAGAGCGGAGATTCCCGTTTTGCGTGGGATTCCTATCGCCGATTTATCGAGATGTTTGGAAAAACAGTCTGCGAGATTCCTGGCGAGGTCTTTACAAAAGCTGCCGCTCCTATCATTAAGGCTGCTGGCGGAAAGACTATGGCAGATCTACAAGGCCCCGAATTGCAAGAAGTTGGGGATGCATTTGTTGCTGTCGTTGAAAAACATACAGGACAAAATTTTCCTTTCGATGCACGCAGTCAATTAATCAGAGCGATTGAAGCGGTCTTTCACTCATGGAACTCTGAGCGGGCACAGCTATATCGTCGCCGTGAACGCATCAGCGCAGATCTTGGAACAGCGGTAAATGTTCAGGCGATGGTCTTTGGCAATATCGGTGATACCTCAGGCACCGGTGTCTGCTTCACTCGAGATCCTGGCAGTGGCGCACAAGGCGCCTATGGTGATTATCTTCCTCGGGCTCAAGGTGAGGACGTTGTTGCTGGAATTCGCAATGCATTTCCTCTGACTCATCTTGGCGAAATCAATCCTGAGGCCTATGGCGAGCTACAAAGAATCATGGCTTTGCTCGAGAGCCATTATCGCGATATGTGCGATATTGAATTCACGGTGGAACGAGGAAAACTCTGGATTCTTCAGACACGTGTAGGAAAGCGCACTGCAGAAGCCGCCTTCAAAATTGCAACGCAATTGGTTGACGAAGGAGCAATCACTATGGATCAAGCGCTGACCCGCGTAAGTGGCGAGCAGCTTGTTCAATTGATGTTCCCACAATTTGATAAGGCAAGCTCTCCAGCTGAACTTACACGTGGAATTGCGGCCTCGCCTGGTGCCGCAGTTGGTGCAGTCGTCTTTGATCCGCGTGATGCAGCCGATCAGGCTCTCGCTGGCAAGCGGGTGATTTTGGTCCGTCGAGAAACTAATCCCGATGACCTCGTGGGCATGGTCGCAGCACAAGGGATTTTGACGGCACGTGGTGGGAAAACCTCCCATGCAGCAGTTGTTGCTCGTGGAATGGGCCGTCCTGCCGTCTGTGGCACCGAGAGCATTGAAGTCAATTTGGATGAAAAGTTCTTCACATGCGGTGATGTGAAGGTTACAGAAGGTGATGTCATTTCAATTGATGGTACTACCGGTGCAGTCTTCTTAGGTGAAGTCGCAGTAGTCGCTAGTGTTGTTACTAAGTATCTGCAGGGAATTGTAGATCCCGGCGCTCCCACATCATCTGCGCTGATACGTAGTATCCATCGCATTCTCTCTCACGCAGATCATGTTCGCCGAATGTCAGTGCGCGCCAATGCCGATACGCCAGAAGATGCCGAAGTGGCCCGACAAATGGGGGCACAGGGAATTGGATTAACTCGTACCGAGCATATGTTTCTAGGCGACCGTCGTGTTTTGGTAGAGCGACTGGTCTTAGCAACGACAGACGATGAGCGCTCTGAAGTTCTCGCTGAAATGGAGAAACTTCAATTTAGTGATTTCGTTGGAATCCTTCGAGCGATGACTGGATTACCGGTCACTGTTCGCTTGCTTGATCCACCGCTCCATGAATTTCTCACAGACCAAGCGAGCCTCGCAGTTGAAATAGCATTGATGCAAGAGCGCGGGCAGCAGGTTGATGAGAGAAAACTCGCTTTAAGTCGAGCAGTCAATCGATTACACGAATCTAATCCGATGATGGGTCTGCGTGGCGTTCGACTCGGAGTCTTGATCCCAGATCTTTTCTCAATGCAGGTTCGAGCGCTAACTCGTGCCGCCTTGCACGTGCGCGATCAAGGGTATGACCCACAACCTGAAATCATGATTCCACTTGTTGCATCACAGCGTGAACTTCTTTATTTCCGCTCTTCCCTTGAGGATGAAGTCGCTCGAGTATTGCGTGCAGCAGGAAAAGAAATGGAGATTCATATCGGAAGCATGATTGAAACGCCACGTGCGGCAATCACTGCGGCTCGACTCTCTGATTACTCCGACTTCTTCTCCTTCGGTACAAACGATCTCACTCAGCTGACGTGGGCATTTAGTCGGGATGATGTTGAGTCTTCATTCCTGCCACGTTACCTCGACCTCGAATTGATTCCATTTAGTCCATTCGAATCCCTCGACCAGGATGGCGTTGGATTGCTCGTGAAGATAGCGTGCGATGAGGTCCGTAGCGTCAAGCCTGATATGAAACTCGGCGTCTGCGGTGAACATGGCGGAGACCCTAGGAGTATTGATTTCTTTCATGGCGTTGGATTGGATTACGTCTCGTGCTCGCCATTTCGAGTCCCAGTAGCTCGGTTAGAGGCGGGTCGTGCAGCGGTTAGCGAGCACGCGACGACAGGGAGCACCTAATGCACCATAGCGATCGAGTTCGACTTCGCACAGGAGTTGAAGTTTCTCGACTTGCTCTAGGTACTGCGGCATTTGGAGGTCTCTTTGCCTCTGTATCGAATCAACAATGTTATGAGACCTTACACGCTGCAGTAGATTCTGGAATCAATTTTATTGATACCGCTCCACACTACGGTAAAGGACGATCAGAGGTCAGAGTTGGAAATGCAGTAAAAAGCCTTGATGCCAATCAATTAGTTATATCTACAAAGATAGGCAGATTACTCGTCTCATCCAATACAGATATAGATGATTTCTTCCTCGACGCCGATAACTCAGTAGAAAGAAAGTTTGATTTCACTGCAGCAGGTGTGCGCGCTTCATTTGAGTCATCACTCCAGCGTCTTGGAGTGGACCATATCGACATCCTCTTTATTCATGATCCAGATGACCATGCTGATGATGCAGTTCTGAAGGCATATCCCGAACTAGAGCGGATGAGATCCGAGGGGCTCATCAAAGCGATTGGTATCGGCATGAACCAAACAGCTATCCCAACTCGATTTGTGCGCGAGACTGATATCGATATGGTGTTGATTGCTGGTCGTTATTCGTTATTAGATCAGAGCGCAGCGGATGAATTACTTCCATTGGCGCTAGAGCGCGGAGTAGATGTGATTGCGGCAGGAGTATTCAATTCTGGAATTTTGGCTAATCCAGTAAAGGGCGCAACATATGATTACATGCCGGCGTCGGATGAACTCATTACCCGCGCTCAGAGAATTCGTGAAATTCTAGATAGCCATGAAGTTTCGCTGACCGGGGCAGCGATGCAATTTCCGCTACAGCATCCAGCTGTTAAATCAGTGTTAGTGGGATGCAGAAGTGTGGATGAGGTCGTCAAGAATATTGAAGAATTTGATAAAGAGATTCCAAATAAGGTCTGGGAAGACCTTGTAAGCGTGCTGTAAATATCCTATAGTATTTTCATGGCCCTCCATCCACAGGCAGAAGCTTTTCTTGAACGTGCACGTGCCGCGAAGCTGCCCGACATCAGCGAACAAGGCGCAACGATGGCCCGCGGCTATTCACATGGAGAACCCGATTTGGGGGGAGAGCTCGATCCTTCCGTAGATATCGCTATTGAATTTTTTACCAGTTCCTCTGCCGATATCGCTGTAGCGATTTACACACCACCAGCGGTTGATGGAAGTACGGGCAAGCGCGCTGGCTTGGTCTACTTTCACGGTGGCGGCTGGGTCGTCAATTACATTTCTAAGTATCACGCCCAGATGGCATCAATGGCGAAGAAAACTAATTCCATTATCGTCTCCGTCAATTATCAAAAAGCACCTGAACATAAATTTCCTATTCCATTCAATGATTGTTATGAAGGCCTGCAATGGACGGTAGCCAATGCTGATCGATTAGGAATCGACCTGGCTCGTCTTGGGGTTGGTGGCGATAGCGCAGGTGGCAACCTCGCGTCAGCTGTTGCACTTGCAGCTCGCGATCGCGGCACAATCAAGCTTGCTTATCAATGGTTGGTTTATCCGTGCAATGGTCCTGAATTTGTCGATAGCCCTGAAGTCCCTAATGCAGAGAATTACGGATTGACCCAAAAAGGGATGAAGTGGCTTTGGGAAATGTATCTCGATGGAGATAAAGATCGCACCAACCCCTATGCCGTTCCACATGCAGCGACATCCTTTTCAGATTTACCACCGACCGTAATGATTACAGCTGAATACGATGTTCTTCGCCAGGATGGAATCGCCTATTACGACAAACTTAGAGCAGCGGGCAATCAAGTTGCTTACAAAGATTGTCCTGGCATGATTCATGGATTCTTCAATTACGGAAAATATATTGATGAGGGAATCGCAGTTCGCGATTGGTTCGCCACTGAGATTCGAAAGATTATTGGCTAAAAATGTCGCTGATAGAACTCAAAGGGATGACCTGGGACCACCCTCGTGGGCTGGAGTGTCTACAGCGGTCTAATGATCTGCTGATTGAAAAATGCGGCATATCAATAACTTGGGATGCGCGTTCGCTTCTGGCGTTCGGCGATCAACATATCTCTGAGTTCTATAACGACTACGACCTCATGGTGATAGACCACCCGCATGTACCCGATGCGGTGCATGCAAAGGCGGTAATTGGTTTTGAAGATTTAATTAGCGCGGAAGATTTAGCGCTCCTCGAGAAAACCAGCGTAGGACAGTCTTATCACTCTTATCTTTATCAAGGCAAACATTGGGCGCTAGCGATTGATACAGCAGCTCAAGTAAGTGCCTTCCGCCCCGATATGGCCGATCGTGCGCCAGTATTTTGGGAGGATGTTATCGCCGAGGCGAAAAAGGGTCGCCTGCTCTGGGCGCATAAACCAGTCGATGCCTTTAGTACTTTCGCTACTTTGATGGCGCAGAAAGGTGCGCCGATTGGGGGTAATTCTCACTACATCAATCGTGAAGTTGCCACTGAAGTTCTTGAGTTTATGGTGGAACTTGCAACCCTGGTTCCGGATTTCTGTTCGAGTAAAAACCCAATTGATGTAGCAGAGATTCTGAGCAACACTGATGATTATGCCTTCGGCATCTGCATGTATGGTTACAGCAATTATTCTCGAGTTGGTTTTAGGCAAAAGCTCCTTACCTATGACGACCTTCCTTCCTTTGACGGAAAGGCAACTGGATCGCAATTAGGTGGAGCCGGAATCGCAGTTTCATTCGCAAGTCGCGATCAGGCTTCAGCAGCCAAGGCTGCAGTACTGCTCTCTTTGCCCGATATTCAAGCAACTACCTATGGCCTCAATGGCGGTCAGCCAGGCAATCTTGTCGCGTGGAAAGATAATAAACTCAATGAGGCAAGCGCTAACTTCTTTCGCAACACCTTGCGTACTCTCGAAAATGCTTGGGTACGTCCTCGCGTTTTAGGATGGCCAGACGTTCAATATCAGAGCTCATTGGTAATTCATAAAATCTTAGTAGATCGCAGATTTAGCCACTCAGATGTCGAAGATATCGCATCGATGTATCAGCGATTTGTGAAGGAATAAAAATGCAGCAACTCTTTGATCAATACGAGATTGGTTTTTCGCGCACCAGCACCGGTCGCACTATTACCGAGACCGATATCGTCATGCATGCTGGCCAGACTGGTGATTTTTATCCGCATCACATGGATGCAGAGTGGTGCAAGACTCAAGAGTTTGGTGCTCGTGTGGCTCACGGAACCCTGATTCTCTCAGTCGCAGTAGGCATGTTGGCCGGTGAGATTAATGAAGCTGCCTTCAGTTACGGGTATGACAAGGTGCGCTTTATCGCCCCCGTCTTTATCGGGGACACCATCACATCGACTGCAACAATCGCCGCAAAACGTGATCATGCCAAGAAGCCAGATGAGTACGGCATCGTCGAAGAACAAGTCACTGTTGCTAATCAACGCGGAGAGACCGTCATTGCATTCATCCACGTATATATGGTGAGGAAAAGCTAATGAACACCCAATGGAATCTCGATAACCGCGTACGAAGCGCGATGATCTCTGACTCACTTGATGTCTTAGGCGTTCGTCACAACGCTATGGATATCAGCGTGAGCGCGCTCCGCCCTGGAATGAGAATCGTTGGGATTGCAGCGACCGTCGAGTTCGTACCCGATTCAGAGTACGACCAGAAGGACCCATATGGCGATGCAATCGACTATCTCGACACGCTCTCACCTGGTGAAGTTGCGGTTATATCTACCGGCGGTGATTCCCTCTCTGCATTTTGGGGCGAACTTTTCTCAGCTGCGGCTAAAGGTCGCGGTGCTACAGGTGTTGTTGCTGATGGCCCACTCCGCGACACTGAGCAGATCGTTGGAATCGGTTTTGCTGCATTTGGTAAGGGCACCCGTCCTTATGATTACAAAGGTCGCATGCGACTGAACTCATCTCGTAAACAGATTACATGCGGGGGAGCGACCGTTAACAATGGAGATGGCGTGATTGCTGATTCTGACGGTGTCGTCATCGTCCCTGCTGAACATTTGTCCGCCGTTACAGAACTTGCCAATGCACGTGCTGCCACCGAGAAGAGCGTGTTGAAAGATTTATTGGCTGGAAAGAGCGTTCGCGAAGTCTGGAATGCCTACGGCGTTCTGTAAGAAATTAGAAATTAACAAAATAGGAAAGGGAGAGAAGAATGAGCAAGCGAGAGATGATCGATACCCATCAGCATCTATGGGTCATGAGTGAGCGGGCATATAGCTGGATTGAACCTGCTTACGGGCCACTTTATGATGACTTCACTCCAGAGCGCTTGGCGCCCGAAATTCCTGATTCAGGGGTCACTAATTCGGTATTGGTTCAAGCAGCTGATACCTATGACGATACTTTTTATATGCTCGATGTCGCGCACCACTCTGATTTTGTGATTGGAGTCGTAGGTTGGGTGCCATTTGATCGACCAAACGAGGCTCGTACAGCTTTAGAGATATTTGCAAAAGATAAATATTTCAAGGGTGTTCGTAATTTGAGCCACGATTACTCCAACCCAAAGTATGAGTCAGATGATGCATGGATTACACGCCCTGCAGTCCTAGAGACTCTTGGATATGTAGAGAAGTTAGGGTTGAGCTTTGACTATGTCTCGATTAAGCCAGAACATACTAAGAATATTGTGACCTTGGCGCAGAAGTTCCCAAAGATGAAGATCGTGGTCGATCACTTTGCCAAGCCGCCGATTGCAGCGAAAGAGATGGAGCCATGGGCATCATCGATGGCTGAGATAGCGAAGTATCCCAATGTTTACGCGAAGCTCTCTGGCCTCAATACCGCTTCAGATCTTGCAAATTGGAGCGTTGCTGACTGGCAGCCATATGTTGATTTTATCGTCCAGACATATGGTGCAAATCGAGTAATGATGGGTGGAGATTGGCCTGTCATTGTTCTTGGAAACACCTACGCCGAAGTCTGGAAGGCACAATCTGAGGTTATCTCTGGCTACAGCGCTGATGATCAAGAGTGGATTCGACATAAGACGGCGAAATCTTTTTACAACCTCTAATACCAACTGCAGATTTACAGTCACGATAGAAAAAGGAGCGAGAAATGCAACGTTATGCATCAGTCATCGGTATGCCTACCGCAAACCAAGAGGAGTATGAGCGTCTTCATGCAGCGGTATGGCCAGAGGTGCTGGCAAAGATTGCAGAGGTCAATATTCGCAACTACTCAATCTATCGTTATGGCGAGCTTCTCTTCTCTTACTTTGAATATGTAGGCGAAGACTTCGAGGCTGATATGGCGAAGATGGCAGCTGATCCCAAGACTCAAGAGTGGTGGGATGTCTGTATGCCGCTACAACGTCCGGTTGCAGATCGCGCTGAGGGTGAATGGTGGGCGGCAATCCCTGAGGTATTTCATGTCGATTAATACCGGGTCGCCTAGTTCACTTGATCGATCGCAACTTCCCCTTGATGGAATTCTTGTTCTTGACTTCTCACAATTTTTAGCAGGACCAGTATCTGCCATGCGTCTGGCAGATTTAGGTGCACGCGTTATCAAGATTGAGCGCCCAGGGACTGGCGATATCGGACGCACCCTGGCTTTTGCTGGACTTGAAGCCGATGGAGACACCCTTTCATTCCACATTATGAACCGCAATAAAGAGAGCTTTGCTGCCGATCTCAAGAACTCAGATGGGCTGAGAGAGGTGTGGGAGCTCGTTAAGAAGGCCGATGTCATTATTCAAAACTTCCGCCCAGGCGTGATCGAGCGCCTTGGGCTTGGTTATGAAGATGTGAAGAAGGTCAACCCGAAGATTATCTATGCCAGCGCTACTGGTTATGGAGCAGAGGGTCCCTTTAAAGATCGACCAGGACAAGATCTGTTAGCACAATCCATCTCAGGTCTGCCTTGGCTCAATGGTCGCGCAGGCGATCCACCGATTCCTGTGGGGCTAGCTGTTGCAGATATTTTCACCTCAACCCACCTTGCGTCAGGCGTGATTGCACTCTTGCTTCGTCGCGAACGAACCGGCCAAGGCGGTCTAGTCGAGTCGAGCTTGCTGGAATCAATGCTTGATCTTCAATTCGAATTGCTCTCAGCAAATCTCTTTAATCCTGAGGTCATCGTTAAGCGCGGAGCAGGAAATTCTGCACATGCCTTCTTGCCAGCACCATATGGTCTCTATAAAACCCAAGATGGATACCTTGCAATTGCAATGACTCCAATTCCCGCATTAGGCGCCCTTCTTGGCATTGATTTATCTCAGTATGAAGATCCAAAATCATGGTGGAGCCATCAAGAAGAGATTATGAAGGCTCTCAGCACCGGGTTAGCTACCAATACGACGGAGCATTGGCTAGCCATCTTGGATGCTGCTGATATCTGGTGCGCACCTGTCCTCACTTTGCCAGAGCTGGTCAGCCATGAAGGTTTTGCTGCAATCGATATGGTGCAGGAGACAGTTCGCACAGGCAGCGATGGTTCAACTGTTGCAATTCCAACAACACGTTCCCCGGTTCGTATTGATGGAAAGACCATTAAGCACCGCAAGGGCGCACCACATGTCGGTGAAGATACCGAAAAAATTAGAGCAGAATTTGGAATCTAAGGAGAGAGCCATGAAAAACCCAAATCCGAATAAAGATGAGCGCTATGCGGTTCCAATTTGGAATCAAGATGTAAAGCTCTATGAGGACTACCAGGTTGGTGAAGTTGATAGATCTCTTCGTCGCACCATCTCTGAGGGTGAAGTGATGCTCTTCAACTCTCTCGTATTGGATATGCATCCATATGTAGGAGACGATATCTGGGCGCGCGAGGAAGGCCTCTTTAAGCGTCGTTTGGTTCCTGGGGCTATGGTCTTTAGTTATGGCCTTGGTCTCTTTGCCCACAATAACGTCAATACCTTTAGTTATGGCTATGACAAATTACGTTTTATCAAGCCCACATTTATCGGAGACACCATCTACGGAATGCGCACTCTGCTTGAGAAGACACCTAAGTACGAGAACATGGGTCTCTTTAAAGTAAGTTACGAAATTTTCCGTGCCGATAATGAAGAACTTGTCCTCTATACAGAGCATCTACAGACAGTTCTCTATCGCACCAGCCAGGCAGAGAATCTCAAGAATGAGGGTAAGGAGCAGCCATGATTGAGCAATTTCAAGAAATTGCTGATGCAGTACGTCTTGAGGTAGCCCCTGCTGATCGAAAGAAAATCGGAATCTGCGGAGCCGGTGGCATCGTGGAAGGGGCGCACCTTCCGGCCTATATCAAGGCAGGTCTTGAAGTTGTTGCAATCTTCGATGTTGATCACGAAAAGGCGAAGCAGGTGGCTGCAAAGTTCGGGATTGCTCGCATCTACGCAACAATCGAGGAGTTATTGGCTGACAAAGATGTAGAGATTGTCGATATTGCGGTCCCTGCCGAAGCGCAGCCAGAGATATTTGCAAGAGTTGCTGCAGCTAAAAAACATATCTTGGCTCAGAAACCTTTTGCAACAACTGTGGCAGCAGGAGAATTGATGGTCAAGCAGGCAGCTGATAACGGAGTAATCGCTGCAGTTAATCAGCAACTTCGCTTTGAAGAAGGAGTCGCCGCTGCACATAAAATGGTTGAGCTTGGCTGGATTGGCGAGGTCAGCAATTTCTCGATCACCGTTAACTTGATGACTCCATGGGAACTATGGCCATGGGCGAAAAATCTTGATCGCCTTGAAGTAATGCTCCACTCCATTCACTACCACGATTTAATTCGCTGGTTCTTGGGAGATGCAAAGACTGTCTTCTGTGCCGCTGGCCGTACCGCCGGACAATTTCCCAAGGGTGAAACCCGCACTATTTCAACTGCGCTCTATGACAATGGTGTGACATCGGTGGTGCATGCCAATCACGTGAATCGCGGTGGTGATAACTACGCCGAATATCGCATTGATGGAGATAAAGGCTCAATCCGCGGCACTCTCGGACTTCTCTACGACTATCCCAATGGTCGAGTCGATACTTTGGAAGTGAACTCTCAGGTATTACCAACGGATGGATGGATGCCATACCCCGTGACTACACGATGGTTCCCTGATGCCTTTATTGGCACGATGGGTTCAGTGATGAAGGCTATCTCTCAGAACGAGCCGCTTCGATCTTCCGTTGCCGAAAATATCGGAACTCTCAAGATGGTGGAGGCTCTCTACGCCTCCATGGATTCTGGAAAGTCTGTTGACCTCTAACCAGCCTCAATCGCTCTTTGATTTGAGCGGCAAGGTTGCAGTAATCACAGGTGCAGAAAACATCCAATGCAACACGATTCTTCCAGGTTGGATTGTCACCGAAATGACATCAGTAACGCGGGCAGTGCCTGGCCTGTCTGAACATGTTCTCTCGCGGACCCCAAGTGGTCGATGGGGAAAGCCCGAAGATTTTGAAGGGATCGCAAATTTCTTTGCATCATCCTCATCAGATTTTGTGACAGGGACCGATATTCAAATCGATGGTGGCTTCACCAGCACCTTGGCGATATTTGATCTGCCCAAAAATCTATAGTGTCGAGCAGGTCATCAATTAACGCTTGAAGGCAACGCAGTTGTTTGATATCTCACCGATACCTTCAATGCCAGTCTTTAGTTGGTCACCGGCTTTGAGATATACCGGTGGCTTGAATCCCAGTCCTACACCGAATGGAGTACCGGTGTTGATGATGTCCCCTGGAAAGAGCTCCATGAATTGGCTTAAATACCAGACGATATGGTGGATACCGAAGAGCAAATCATCTGTATTTGAATCTTGCCTCATCTCTCCGTTAACGCTGCACCATAAACGAAGACGATGAGCATGAATTGAATCCACTGTGACAATTTCCGGTCCAAGTGGGTTGAAGGTAGGAAAGGATTTGCCCTTAACCCATTGGCCTGCACGTTCAAGTTGCCAATGACGTTCCGAAATATCCTGAGAGATTGTGTATCCAAGAATATGATCTGCCGCTTCTGCTTGTGATTCTAAGTAGAGAGCGCGTTTGCCAATCACGACAGCAAGCTCAACTTCGTAATCTGTCGCGGTGCTATTTGGTGGAATCACAATGTCATCATTTGGCCCGACAACGCTATCTGGCGCCTTCATAAAGACAACAGGTTCTGGGGGAGTATCTGCGTTGGTCTCCTTAATATGACCTAGATAGTTTAGGCCGATGCAGATTACTTTAGTTGGTTGATTTATTGGCGCACCGATACGAGTAGCACCCTTTGCAACCTTCGGAAGGTTTTCTAGATTTGCGCCAATGACTTTCTCAAGAGCGCCATTTTCAAGACTCTCTCTCGACCAATCAGGTATGATTGAGTCCACAAGAACGTATTCATCGTTACGAGCAACAGCGGGCTTTTCTTGCCCAACTTCTCCGATTCTGGCGATGCGCATCCTTTATCTTCCCTTCGGTAATTGGCCGAGTCCGGCATAGGTCTCTAATAATCGAACATGTTTTGGTTCCAGCTCCACTAAAGAATTTACGCCGAGAAGTTTCATAGTTCTAGTCATCTCAGATTGCATAATCTGCAACGTACGCTCTACGCCTTCTTGCCCGCCAGCCATTAATCCATAGAGATAGGCACGGCCGATGTAGGCAAAGTCAGCTCCCAAAGCAAGGGCCGCGAGAACATCAGCACCATTCATGATCCCGGTATCTATGTGAATTTCTAAATCATCTTTGAGCTCGCGCTTAACTTCAGCGAGCATATGAAGTGGTACTGGCGCTCTGTCTAATTGGCGACCACCATGATTAGAGAGAATAATTGCATCTGCTCCGTACTTCGCTGCCATCTTTGCATCTTCAACTGTTTGAATGCCCTTGATAGATAACTTGCCATCCCATTGTTCGCGAATCCACTTAAGGTCATCAAAAGTCATTGTCGGGTCAAACATATAATCAAGAAGCTCAGCAACAGTGCCTTTCCAATTAGACATTGAGGCAAAAGAGATTGCAGGGGTAGTGAGAAAATTTAGCCACCATTCTGGCCGCGGTGCAGCATCGAGAAGCGTTTTCATTGTTAAGCGTGGAGGAACTGTTAGTCCATTACGAGCATCACGTAAACGTGCTCCGGCAGCCGGGACATCGACCGTGAGCAAGAGATGCTTAACCCCAGCATCTTGTGCGCGTTTGACGAGAGCCATACTGCCCTCGCGATCCTTCCACATATAAAGCTGGAACCAATTGACGCCATCTGGCGCCGCTTTCACGACATCTTCAATTGTGCTAGTGCCAAGTGTGGAGAGAGAGAATGGGATTCCAAACTTTTCTGCCGCTCTAGCACCGGCAATTTCACCCTCGGCGTGCATCATGCGGGTAAAGCCAGTAGGGGCGATACCAAATGGCATCTTGAACTTTTCGCCGAGAATCTGGCAGCTGGTGTCGATAATGCTTACATCGTGGAGAATGTTGGGACGAAATTCCAAATCTAAATAAGCGCGACGCGCACGATCAAGGGTAACTTCAGATTCCGCGCTCCCATCTGTGTAATCAAATGGCCCCTTGGGGGTACGGCGCTTGGCGATATCGCGCAGATCCCACACCGTCAGAGCCTTGGCCAGGCGATTCTTTCTGGTCGGAAACTTAGGCAACGTGAAGCGTAATAATGGCGCTAGTTCACTCGGTTTTGGGAGTTGGCGCTTTACATTCTTCATAAATCAGGCCCCTTGCGGTTGATACGATAAGAAAATCCTATACGATTTTTCCGATATTTCCAAGGAGTTTTTATTGGCCGCCTATGGGCAGGAAGGTGAACCATGTCCGCGCTGTGGTCGTCAGATTAGGCGGATTGCCTTCGGTAATCGCTCATCGCACTTCTGTCCTAAGTGCCAGGTGCGGTAATACTTTAATTAAGTGCTGGGGGATTGGCTGAGGGCATAGATAGTTGTGGCTCTTCAGCGAGCGCCTGCTTCTTTAGTGATACCAGTTCATTGAGAACTGCTTCATATCCTGATTCATTGACAGCAGCGGCAGATCCTAAGAAGCGGTTGAATTCGCGGCCGGTAGCAGGATCAAAGCCAACACCTGATGTCTTCTGGCGGTTAGAGACGTTAATAAAGTAATCAGATTCATCATTTGTTGTTGAGATCATCAAAAGCTTGTCGAAGTTCCACTCTTGCGTCTTGATGGGACCGGTGAAGATCAAGCGTTCTGTAGTCAGCATGACAACGCCTTGGTCTTTATCCATCTGCAACTCTTCACCAGGGATTACCTGACCGCGCATGGCGCCGACGCGAAAGCGAACTCCGCCACCGACTGGGATACTGACTCCGCCTGAGCCTCCAACATAGCTAGATGGCGTGCGCCCGGTTTCGTGGAAAACACCAGTGGCAGACCAGAGGGTTCGCTCGCCCGGCTTTTGCATCAAGGTATTTGGAACGGCATCTTCGCCATTGCTGGCGGCGGTGAAGACGGCAATGAGTTTGTCGAGGGTGGCCACATCTTCTTGCCAGAGGGCATAGAGGGCAGAGTGCGTCTTGAGCGCCTTCTTCGCTGCGCGCTTAGCCTGGAAATCCGAGACCCAACTCATGGGGTTATCGTAGTTGCGACAGGTGACGATTGAGCGCTCTCAATCGGTCATCCTCTGTCAGGATTGCGACATGGATAATCGCAAGCTCGGTCGCCTCATGGGTTACATCCTGCTCGGTGCAGGTATTGGCCACTTTATATTTCCTTCTGGCCTTGATTCGATTGTTCCGGCTGCCTTGCCGGGGGACCCTCGCATCTATACCTACTTAAGTGGTGTGGCAGAGATCTTGATCGGTCTCGCTCTTCTCTCGGCGCCTCATATCAAGGTCTTCGGTAAGCCGTTGAAGTTATGGGGTGCATATGGCGCCTTCGCACTTTTCTTGGCTGTCTATCCCGCTAATATCAATATGGCTATCCAATGGAGTGATCGACCAATGCCAGAGCCGCTCTTTGCCTATGCGCGCCTGCCATTTCAGTTCTACTTCCTCTATGCAGCATGGAAGTTGATTACAACTATTAAGCGCCGGATTGTGTAAGCGGTTATGTCAGAGATAGTTGTCCTTACCGATGGTGAATGCCACTTCTGTGAAGTGACGATGGCATGGGTTGCAAAGAAGGTTGATGTTGAGGCGATTGCCTATCAACGTGCAGATCTTGGTTTCTATGGGCTCAGCTATGAAGAGTGCTCGCAAGCTGTGCACGTGGTCCATGCCGGTAAGGTCTATGTAGGGCCAGATGCGATCTCATATTTGTTGGGGCGTAGAGGCAATTGGATTCTTGGCTTTATCGTGCGGGCATCAGGGCCGTTAGGGCGCTTTGGATATAAGTGGGTGGCAGGACATAGAAACTCATGGATTATTCGCTTTGCAACGAAGGTGATTGAGCGCTCGCTTTAATTTCCACGAGTTACTTTAAGTTACTTTCTCTATCCACATACTTTCTCATGCGCTCTCTATATGGAGTTGCAGGTACTTAACCTCCGACGATGCAGATCATCATCACTCATCACGCACGGATCCGTATGATGGAACGGCAGGTC
>Ga0075464_10000291_pt1 | contig 21648 bp, 20 predicted proteins | sample DEB19_08_DNA_5_FD_75068 | JGI IMG/M metagenome (GOLD analysis project Ga0075464, IMG submission 75068) | Aqueous microbial communities from the Delaware River and Bay under freshwater to marine salinity gradient to study organic matter... | ecosystem: Environmental > Aquatic > Marine > Coastal ...
CAACCGACCCCTAAACCGATTCGTACGCCAGTCACAATCTGAGGCAAGGCTGCCCGCAAGACAACCCGAGTGATCACACCCCATGAGCCAGCACCCAAACAACGTGCAGCACGAATCAAATTGGGCTCAACATTTTTTACCGCATCAATTGTATTAATCAGGATTGGAAAGAAAATTCCGAGAAAAATAATAAATTGATTCTGGGTATTACCCACTCCAAACCAAAGAATGCTTAATGGAATCCAAGCAATCGGCGGTATCGGGCGCAAAATTTCTACGAGGGGGTCTACCTGCTCATTGACCCACTTAAAACAACCCATGACTATCCCTAAAGGGATGGCCACGGATGCGTAACAAAATGCAAAGAATTCCCTGGATAAGCTATCGAATAAATGTTTCCAGATTTCACCAGACTTCATTAATTCAAAACCACCCAGCGCCACACCCGAAGGTGGTGGCAACAAGGTGGCTTCAGTTTTATCCAAAATAAACCGACTGGCATACTCCCAGGCGGCAAGCAAAATCACCAAAAAAGCTAAACGACGAAATTGCTTGAAAAAATTTATTATTTGCATGGCCCGTTATTTCTTATAAACCTTGCCATCAAAAGACCAATCTCTGGTGAGATCGCCTTTTTCTGGGAAAGCTTGTGGTTTAGTAGTATTCAATGGATTCATATAAGTCGGGTATGGAGTCTTATCCATAGGTGCCGACCAAGAGGCTGGCAAAAATGGTGGGCGTGTAGTCGTTGCCCAGCCCAGCTTATCGAATGTCTTATCCATGAATCTAGTGTCAACGGCACGGGCGAAATCAATACCAGTCAACTTATTCTGAATCCGCTTATTTTCATAGAGCCATGAATAAATCGGCTCATTGGCACGACCCCAGAACACAGGAATTGGATAAATATAATTTGGCTTATAGAGTAAGTTGTATGCAGAAATTTGCTGACGAAGAATTTCTTTGGAGTAATTCTTCAGATTAGGATCCTCTTGCATCACATCTACCGCAGCGTCTGGGTTTTTTCTAATCCAAAGAGTCGCCTCGGCAATAGCATCGGTAAATGCCTGTACTACATCTGGCGCATTATCAATAACCTCTTGACGCACATAGTACGTACCAGCGTAGATGTTGTAAGGGAAGCTATCGCTAATGATTCTGGCGTTTTTACGCTCTTTCACCATGATGGTTGGAGTCGGATCCCAAGGGACTACAGCATCTATCCCTTTAGGCATCGCCATTTGCTCGCCTGGGGGCATATTCTTCAAGATAATATCTTTACCAATCTCAATACCATTTGCCTTAGCTGCGGCCTGAATATAAAACTCAGCGGACGACCCTGTGACAATTCCAATAGTGGCAGGAGGATTAGATCCTTTAAAGTCTTTAAAGGATTTGATTTTGGAGTCTAGCGGAACCAAAACAGCGTGCATCAAATTAACATTGATCACTGCAATTGTTTTGACTGGGATATTTTTATCCACGAGAGAGCTAAAGGGGAAGTTACCTCCGTTGCCAAACTGAAAGCGTCCAGAAATAATCACTTCATTAATGGCGGGTCCAGATGGAAATGCTTGCAACTTTGATTCAATGCCTCGTTTAGACAAGAGTCCTTTCTTGTCCATCACTAAGTTAATTGTATTTTGGCCAGACCATGGTGGCTGAAAAGCAATTTGCAAAGGCCACCAACCTTTTTCCTTTAACCAGGCGATAGATTTAGCCGAAACTTTTTCATCGGCACCCTCAGGCCAGCCGTAATCATTAAATTTAGTAGCATTTTGAGCCATCGATAACATTGGCGCTCCCGATAGCATCGCTACTGCCAATATTGAAAATACCCGACGTGACGCGTTAAATTGTTTCATTCCCATCTCCTTAATTATTGGTTTACTTTGCATAATGCGAACCATGAGACCACCAAAAAAAACTAACTCGTGAAGCTTAACTCGATACCGCCTAACCTCGTTCTAATTTTTTTATATTCTTTTTTCATAACCAAATACTTCAAAAGCTCAGAAAAGGGTTGTAAATCAGAACCCCGACTCAAAGCCTCCTGAGCTCCATCTTTCAGACCGACTGCCAAGTTTTCAGGATAAAAGGCATGCAAACTTAATTGCTCCTGAGTGATTGCACGACCCCATTTTTTTCTAAGTCCTGGTAAGGCTGATTCAATCAAATCTCCAGGACGACGAGAAGCGTCATAGCTCACACCTGCCCTCGTCATTACTTCTTCACTCGGGGTGCCGGCAAGCTTGCCATAATGCCCCTTCAGATACAGCTTCACTTCATCAGGAATCGTTTTATAACGCTCGCCCTGCATGACATTTAAAACAGCCTGTGTCACGATATATTGCGCAAAAGGACTTACTAGAATTGGATAACCCAAATCAGCTCGCACCCTTGCCGTCTCCTCCAAAATCTCAGCCTCTCTATGAGAGATGCCCATCACAGCAAGCTGGGCACGTAAATTTGAAATCATCCCCCCTGGAATTTGATGCTCATACAGAGCAGGGTCGTAATTAGCCTTGACTCCACGAGGCAAACCATCGCGCGTGCATAACCAGTCAAAATACTCATCAATATTTTGCAGGGCATGCTGATTCATTTTCGGCGCCCTTCCCAGTCGACTGGCACTCTCCCACACATCGATTACTGAAGGCAAAGAAGCGCCATTAGCTAGGCAATCTGTTGCGACATAGCCATATGAAAAACCCGCTTTAATGGCCTCTTCGTAAACCAATGGGGCTAAACCAGACTGACAATGTGAATGCAATTTAACTGGGATTCCGGATGCCGCAGAAACGATGGCTGGAAAAAGCGTGGCAGCTCTTTCAGGGGTTAGTAAGCCAGTTGGATCTTTTACTGAAATGAAATCGACTGACCTATTCACAAGCTCACGCGCCCTAGCTACAAAATAGGCGTCATCATGAACTGGACTTAAGGCATAAGTCACCATAGCGTTAACTAACATGCCATGTTTTTTTGCCGCCTTGATAGAGGAGTCAATATTTCTATTGTCATTGAGCGCGTCATAGACCGTAAGGACTTTGACGCCAGATTGTGCCAGTAACTCAACGTTTAACGCTACAACATCATCTGGAAATAACTCAAATGTATAAATACTTTGGCCACGCGTTAAAGCATCGGTCGGAGTATTTAATTCCTTACTTAAAAACTCCATGCGCTTCCAGGGATTCTCCCTTAAAAAGCGAACCATGACATCAAATACTGCGCCACCCAATATATTGATGTAGCCATATCCAGCCTTATCAATATCAGCGAGAGCAGGATACATTTGAGAGGTTGTCATTCGAGTCGACCATAGACATTGGTGGGCATCACGCAAGGTCACATCAATCAATTCAAATGGCTTTTGATTCACCATCAGGCGACCTCGATGATCATCAGAGCTTGGCCAACATCTATAGAGGCGCCATCTTCTACTAAAATTTTACTGATACGACCATCGCAACCAGCCGGGATCGTACTTAATAACTTCATCACCTCGACGATACAAATATCAGTAGTAGAAGACACCACATCTCCCACCTCTACAAAGGGTGCGGAATTTGGACTCGGCCTTCTGTAAAAAGTGCCCACCATTGGACTAACTATCAATCGCTCATTAGCCGCTAATTTCAGAGCCTGAGAGGGCGCGATCTCGGGAGATGCAAGACCAGAATTACTAGGGGCTGACATAGGGATTGGAGCTGCCGCATAAATTGGATTGGCCACTTCCGGTGCACCACCGACAGATAGTTCAATTTCAAACTCTTCTGTTTTGTAAGAGAAGGTAGTAAAGACTCCAGCATCCTTGATTAAGGCCACCACTTCCTTCACCTGCTTCATTGTAAATTCAAGTGGTAGCTTTACCTTAGGCGGAGCTTTACTTACTGCTGCACTTTTCTTGAGGGGAGCTTTCTTTGGGCCTGCTTTCGTCACCGCCGTTTTCTTGGGCGATGAATGGGCCAACTTCACCTGCTTGGTGGATGGTTTGACCTTAGCCTTAGATACAAGTTTCTTTTTTGTTTGCACAGTCTCGTTTTTTTAGTTAATATTTTCTCTAATGAAATTTAAAGTATCATCAGATGAAATGCTTTAAGGGTAAACACTTAAAAATGCAAAAAAAACCAAAAATTGTTCTCTAAATGCCAGAAAAGCTGTCCCGCATAACCCCTCCGCCAACAATATTGGAAGAATCGGCCAAATCCAGCATGGCGGAAAAGGTCTTGCTGATCCTAGAAAAGATTGCCCAATCAGACTCCCCTCTTACCTTAGAAACGATTTCTACGAGCACCGGGCTAGCTAAACCAACCGCTTTTAGACTTTTAAATACACTGGTGACACAGGGTTTCATTGAGCGCGATCCAAATGGCCGCCGATTTCAGCCCAGTTCAAAACTGCGCATTATGGGAATTAATATTCTCTCAGTTGATTCCATTCGCTCTCAACGTGTTGCCGTGATGAAGCGCTTGGTAGAGGAGATTGGAGAAACCTGTAACTTTAATATTCTCGATGGAAATAAAGTAATGTATCTCGATCGAGTTGAAACTAGTGCGCCGATACGTCTACATATCGACCTAGGCATGCGAGTGCCCTTGCACTGCACTGCGAGCGGAAAACTATTTCTGTCTCGCATGACTGAACTACAAGTAAGGCGATCCTTGGGCGCAGAACCATTTGAGCGATATACCGACAGAACCATCATTGACTATGAAACCCTTCTCCCGGAATTAGAAAAAATTCGGATTGATGGTTATGCAATAGATGACTCGGCATATCTCGATGGCTTTATTGGAATCGCCGTACCTGTAGTGAATTCAAAAAATAAAACTTTTGCCACCATCACGGCTCATGGGCCAACCCCTCGCATGCAAGTCAATTCAATTCGGTTCTATATAGAACCCTTAGAACGAGCTGCGAGAGACATACAAAATACCCTTTCAGAATCGAGTAATTAATTTTTTCACTGGAATCAATATGACTAACCCCGTAATTATTACCGTCGCTATGACAGGCGCAATCCCCCGTAAAAAAGATTGCCCCGGCCTCCCCGTCACTACGGCAGAACAGATTGAAGAAACCCATAAGGCATATGAGGCGGGAGCAGCTTTAGCGCATATCCATGTGCGCAATCCAGATGAAAGTCCGAGCTCCGATCCAGATTTATATGCAATTGTGCAAGAAGGAATTCGTAAACACTGTCCAGGCATAATCATCCAATTTTCCACAGGTGGTCGTGGACGCGACCAGTCAGCTCGAGGAGGAATGTTATTTCATCGTCCCGACATGGCGTCGCTCGCAACAGGTTCAGTAAATTTTCCCAATGGAATTTACGAGAATCCGCCAGAGTTTGTTGATGGTCTTGCAAGTGAAATGCTGAAGTACGATATTAAAGCTGAAATTGAAATATTCGATTTGGCTATGCTCTACAACGCCGCGAATCTTATCGAAAGAGGCTTGCTCAAAGCCCCGGCGCATGTACAGTTTGTGATGGGCATTCCAAATGCAATGCCGGCAAAACGATCGATCTTAGAATTTCTGATCCGAGAATTAAAAGAAGTGATGCCAGATGCAACTTGGACTGCTGCAGGAGTAGCGCGCTATCAGCTACCTGTCAATGAATGGACCCTTGAGCTTGGCGGTCATGTTCGCACAGGCCTGGAAGACAATACCCGCTTTGATAAAACTCGGGCGGCCAAAGATAATGCCGAGCTTGTGGCACGCGTCGCTGAAATGGCGAAGATCTATAACCGTACAGTCGCTACGCCAGCGCAAGCACGTGAAATTCTTGGACTAAGAAAGCATTAATAAAGCATGAATAATCTCTCTTTTGATTACATCGTAGTCGGCGGAGGCTCATCGGGCTGCGTGCTTGCCAACAGGCTCTCTGAGGATCCAAAAAATTCTGTTTGCCTGATTGAGGCGGGTCCAAAAGATCGATCCCCCTGGATTCATCTACCCATTGGTTATGCAAAAACGATGTGGGATCCAAAGCTGAACTGGAAGTTTCAAACAGAACCAGATCCAGGCATGAAGGGCAGACAGATTTACTGGCCCAGAGGCAAGACTTTGGGCGGCTCTAGCTCTATTAATGGCCTGATCTTTATTCGTGGGCAAAAGGAAGATTACAACCACTGGCGCGATCTAGGCAATATCGGATGGGGTTGGGACGATGTACTGCCCTACTTCAAAAAAGCTGAGGGTAACGATCGATTGGGCGAACCCCTGCACTCGCAGACTGGTCCGTTAAAGGCATCCTCTATTCCTAAAAAACATCCTCTTGTGGAGGCATTTAAAAAAACTGCCAATCAATTAGGTGTTCCCAGTACTGATGATTTCAATAATCTGACACAAGAGGGAGTTGGCTACTATCAACTGACAACTCACAAAGGCTTTCGTTGTAGCACAGCCGTGGCCTATTTACGTCCCGCCAAAAAACGTCAGAATCTAGAGATACTGACCAATAGCCAGGCTTGTAAGGTAATTTTTGAAGGTAAGCGCGCAGTAGGTATTGAAATTATTCAAAGTGGTGTCAAGCGCATTATTCGAGCGAACAAAGAGGTCATATTAAGCGCCGGCGCGATTCAAAGCCCCCAAATCCTCCAGCTCTCTGGTATTGGCCCAGCAAAGCTTCTACAAGAATTTAATATTCCCATCATTCAAGATTTGCCAGGTGTTGGAGAAAATCTTCAAGATCACCTCCAACACAGACTTATCTATGAGCTCAATCAACCGATCTCCACAAACGACCAACTCTCCTCTTGGTTTGGTCAGCTCAAGATGGGTCTAGATTGGCTTTTATTTAGAGGCGGGCCACTGTCGATCGGCATCAATCAAGGCGGACTCTTTACCCGCGTTATGCCAGACTCGAAATCACCAGACATCCAATTTCACCTAGCCACCCTATCTGCTGAAATGGCCGGCGGAAAGGTTCACCCATTCTCCGGCTTCACGATGTCTGTCTGCCAACTTCGCCCCGAATCTCGAGGTCATGTTCGAATTCAATCCGCAGATCCATTGGTTCCGCCGAAAATGTTTGCAAACTATCTAGCCAGTCAGTATGACCGTGATATCAGCATAGCTGCTGTGAAATATGCTCGCAAACTTTCACAAACTGAACCTTTGCGCTCATTGATCACGCGAGAGGTTAAACCTAATAATCCACAAACGGATGAAGCCATCTTAGACTTCTGCCGTGAAAATGGCGCCACTATTTTTCACCCTACTGGCACTTGTCAAATGGGTGCGGATACTAATCCACTAGCGGTACTCGACTCCTCGCTCAGGGTGAGGGGCGTCCAAGGACTTAGGGTTGTTGATTGCTCAGCCATGCCAACACTACCTTCTGGCAATACCAATTGGCCTGCAGTGATGTTGGCTGAAAGAGCCTCTGACCTGATCTTAGGAAGAATATAACAACCCCATGCATTTTTTTATCTTCTCTTTAATTGGCGTCATTACTGGATTGCTAATGGCCCTATTTGGCATAGGTGGAGGGGCTTTTATTGTGCCCGCCTTGGATGCTGCGTTTTTTTCAGTGCCGAACTCCATTCATCCACCGTTTCAACTCATCGTCATCGGGAGTCTAAGTACCATTGTCATTGGATCACTCCCCAGAGCAATACGGGTACTAAGTCAAAGTCGCGGTGATCGAAGCGTTGCAACCATCCTCATATTAAGCTCACTCCCCTTTATTCTCCTAGCCAGCCTGGCATCCACTAAATTAACTGATTCAACCTTACGAATTGGATTTGCTGTCACCATTACGCTCATTGGTTTGTGGACCTTTTTTGGCAAGAATCCCGCAAATCTCACAGACGATCGATTGATCAAGCCAAGTAAGGCGAAGTTAGTCGCCGTTGGAGCCATCTCCGGAATTTCTTCTGCACTATTTGGGCTTGGTGGTGCAACACTGTTAATGCCGCTCCTTACGATGTGGGTAGGATTACCCATTGCCACCTGCGTAGATATTTCAATTCTCTTTGTTTCCATTACCTCTATGGTGAGTCTAGGCTCATTGGCATCCGCCTGGGTTGGCGTCCATGGAATGGATAGCATCAACAACTCTACTATTACCTTAATACTGATACTCGGGGTTAGCGCAGCCATCACGCAAACTTTTGCCGCAGGAAGACTTGTCAGCTTGAAAGATAGTCTAAGACAGAAATTACTGGGTTGCTATCTCATCGGCCTAGGGGCATGGGTTACTATTTCAGCGCTTATTTAGAGTCTGCTAAGCGACGAGCTCCAATAACTTTAAGCGCTGCACTTTCCCAGAGGGGCCTCGCGGTAAATCTTCCATAAAGCGAATAATTTTAGGCGTTCTAAATTTGCCCAGCTCTTTGACACAGAATGCCCGCATCTCCTCCTCGGAGCATTGGGTATCAGGCTTAAGAATGATACAGGCCATAATTTCTTGCCCATAATTACTATCAGGAATTCCTACGGCAGCAGCATCCAAGACTGCAGGATGTTTCAGTAGCGCCTCATCAATCTCTCTTGGAGCGATATTTTCCCCGCCCTTAATAATCAGCTCTTTTAGGCGGCCAGTAATAAAATAAAATCCGTCTCCATCACGCATGCCAAGGTCGCCGGTTTTTAACCAGCCGTCTTTATCAAATGCTTTTGCCGTTTCAGCCTCAGCTTTATAGTAAGCACTTAAAACATTACCACCTCGTAAGCAGATCTCCCCGACTACATTTTCCGGAAGAAGATTGCCCTCTGGGTCTACAACTTTAGCCTCAACACCACAAGGTAGGCCAGGACTGCCATAACGCCTTCTCTCATCATGTGGATTACAAAAGACCATGGAGGCTGATTCAGTCATACCCATGCCTTCAATAACCGTAATTCCAAATAACTTTTCAAATTCACGATGGTGTTCAGGCGGCAGAGGAGCTGATGCAGATCGACCAAAGCGGATCGATTGCAATTCCTCTCGGGAGGGTAAGGATCCGCCACTCTTAGCTGCGTTGATGAGGTAAGCAATGATGGTTGGGACCATATTGATCCAGGTGCACCGATACTTAACTGCCAAATCCCACCAGCTTGAAACGGAAAAAGCATGGGGCGCCACCACAGATCCACCAGAAACAAATGGTGTGATGGTCGAGATTACTTGACCATTGATATGGTAAATGGGCAAGGAACTCAAAACAATATCTTGCTGCGTTAAAGAATGCCAGGCGGCCATCGAACGAGCAGCATGCAATAGATTTGCATGTGTCAGCAATACACCCTTTGGAGTTCCTGTCGTACCTGAGGTATACATCAAAAGAGCTGGGCTACCAGTCGCTACATTTGGAAATTCAATTGACTTGCTACCAATGAAAGGGCCTTCGTGAGCATCTGGATCCAATTCAAAAATGGGAAACTTTCTATCCGTCTTTTCTAGGGCATCCAAAAGACTCTGCTTCTTATCTGGCGAATAAAACAATATCTCAATATCGCTATGATCTAAAACCCATGCCAATTGATCGCGTGGAGCTAACAAATTCAAAGGGGTGATGACTCGACCCGAGGCCATTGCCGCCAAAAATATTGTGGTTGTTTGGCGACCATTTTGCATATACAAGCCAATATGACCGCCACCACTTACTCCTTGGGTCTCTAACCATCCAGTAAATTGATGGGCTTCTTGCGCTAGCTGTCCATAAGTCAAAACGACATCATTTTCAGGGGCAAATAAAAATGGCTTGCTTGCCTGCTCTCTTGACCAATGCGACATGACTTCGCCAATGTTTTGGCAAGATGCGGTCATAAGAAAAACTTTCTTAATATCATTTTCATCAACTGGCAATCAGAATGTATTACTGTGGAAAGCGAGTGAAATAAGTCTTTAGCAAGTCCTCTACCCTTGGCACGCTCTCTGGGATAGGGCGAACCACTCTTGTGATATTTAGATAGTGGCGATAATTCATATTCTCTGAAAAGTTATTCTTTCCCCATGTCCCGCAACCCATTGATAAAGAAAATGGCAAGCCATTCTCAAAACTTCCACCGGTTGCAATGGCATGTGCCTGGTTAACAATAATTCGAGCAACAGGAAGTTCCTGAGCAAGTTCTGCGGCACGACTCTCCATTACTTTTCCAGATCCAGCAGTATGAAGACCTACAGAGTGGCCAGCACCCTGGTAAGCATAAACATTCGCAATCAGGTTTTTAGCTGCCTCAAAATCAGCGACCTTCCAGACCGTCAGAACCGGGCTTAACTTTTCCCCAGAAAAAGGAAAATCAGGCCCATAACCAGTTTGCTCGACCATAAAAAACTGGGCTGATTTAGCTTTAGGATTTTGCAATTGAGCGCGCTCAGCTATGACCTCAGGGTCCTGGGCAGTTAGCGTTGATGTCAGTTTTCCATTTTGGAACATGACATCTTCGAGTCTTTTTGTATCGGCGGCGTCCAACATCACTCCACCAGCAGCCTCCAGCGACTTAATTGCCTGCGCATACACATCCGCACAAATTACAACTCCGTTCTCACTTGAACAGCTCGTCGCGTTATCAAATGTTTTTGATTGCGCAATTTTTGCAGCAGCAGAATCAAAATCCGCAAGCTCATCAATAATGACAAGGACATTGCCAGCGCCAACACCAAACGCAGGGGTACCGCAGGTATAGGCCGCCCGAATATTTGACTGTGAACCAGTAGCTACCACCAAGTCAGCCAATCTCATTAGTTCATTTGTTGAGTCTTTTGTAATGGGTGAAGGCAACATCTGCACTAAATCTCGCGGTGCATGCACTAGATCCAACTGATGATGTACAAACTCAAGTAGACGAGCGCAGGTTGACTGCCCTTTAGGCGAAGGGGCCACTACAACTGCATTGCGGCACTTTAAGGCATTGAGAATTTTATTAATCGGCGTAGCACCAGGATTGGTGGATGGTGTAATTGCCGCGACAACGCCAACAGGCCGACCATATTCAGTCAGACCAGTTTTCAAATTCTCAGAAATAATGCCTACTGTTTTAGCGGCATTGAGATCTCTCACTAAGCCTAGAGTTTTTCTGAAATTCTTCTTAAACTTATCCCCTACATCACCAAGCCCAGTATCTCTCACCGCTAACTCAGCTAACTCTTGGTTGCGCTGAGGCTCCAAGATTGCCCAAGCAACAGCCTCAACAACTAAATTCACTTCTTCTTGGGTTGATTTCTCAAAAATCTTTTGAGCTACTCTTGCACGCTCAATAATGGCTTCAACTGGTGTCATAAATTTACTTATATAAAATTTTTATAAAAAGCTTGAAATCAAATCACTCGGCTTTGATAGCTGCTTCCTTGGTTACTTTTTTCCACTTAACTAATTCGGCCTTAACAACAGCGCCTAATTGAGCTGGCGTACTTCCCACAGCTTCCGCCCCCTGCCCCATTAACTTTTCTTTAACGGCTGGCTCAGCGAGCACCTTGATAGTTGCTTTATAAAGCGTATCAATAATAGTTTGCGGGGTTTTAGCTGGGACAAACATCGCATACCATGAGTCCACCTCATAGTCTTTAAATCCTAATTCCACCATCGTAGGAACATCTGGGAATATAGCGGAGCGCTTCACGGTAGAAACTGCAAGCGCCTTAAGCTTTCCTGCTTTCACATATGTAGCGGCTGCGGGTATCGATACCCACAACAAAGGAACTTGACCCGCCATCACATCGGTAATTGCAGGACCACCTCCGCGATAAGGGATGTGCATCATCGATACACCTGCAGAACTAGCCATCATTGCTCCAGCCAAATGACCTGGAGAGCCATTACCCACTGAGGCATAAGAAACGGCATCTGGCTTAGCTCTTGCCATATCAATTACATCCTTGACATTCTTGGCAGGGAAGTCAGGATTTGCGACCAAGATCTGCGGCAATGAGGCTACCAAAGAGACAGGTGAAAAATCTTTTTCGGTATCAAAAGCGAGTTTTGAAAAGATCGCTGGATTAATGGTGTGAGATGAAAGTGTGAAAAGCACTGTGTAACCATCAGCTGCAGATTTGGCAGCAATGTCGGTTCCAATAGACCCACCAGCACCGCCACGGTTATCAATAATGATCTGTTGACCAAGCGCCTGACTCAAGGGCTCTTGCATGATGCGGGCAATAACGTCAGTCCCCCCGCCAGGCGGATAAGGCACGATAAATTTAATAGGCTTTGTAGGCCAAGATTGGGCAAGAACGCCAGCGCTAAAACTGGTGGCTCCAATACCGAGAACTAAGGCTGAAAGAACAGTGACTGCAAGATTGCTTCTACGCATGTTTCATCTCCTGTTTTGACCCAACCAGATAGGCCTATATTAGCCTTTATGGATCACTCTGGTTAGGATAACTAATCTTACTGAACGGAACAAGTTGTTTCGTATAAGTAAAAATACTAACATTTTCCCTAGGAAATACAAGTATGTTCTATTAGAATGAACAAAATGACACAATTCATGAGATTTAAAACCTATGGCTGAATTAGAGATAAACGATCAGATTGATCTGGGAAAGCGGGATGGTGCAGGTGAAAACTCATCCATGCTTAAAGGGGTAATCATCTTAGAAGCGCTGGCTGCTTTGCAGCAGCCTGTTACCTTGGCGCAACTAATGCAGATTACTGGCATGCCAAAGGCCTCTTTACACCGAACTTTAGCCATTTTTGAAGAGGCTGGATTGGTAGCTAGGGAGCCTGGCGGTCGGACTTACGCTCCTGGTGAACGCTTATCTAAGTTGGCCATGGCCACCTTGACTCATGACACCGTTTCAGCCGTTCGACATAGCATCTTGCGAAAATTAGTTGCTGATCTTGGGGAAACTTGTAACTTAGCTATTCTGAGACGTGGTGAATTGTTTTACTTAGATAGGGTTGAGGCCAACTGGGCCCTTCGACTACACCTGCCACCGGGTACCGTCTTGCCACCCCATTGCAGTGCTAGTGGAAAACTATTGCTCGCCTTTAAGCCACCCGAGGAGCGTGCGAGACTTTTAGAAAACCTACCCTTAGAAAAATTTACGCATAGAACCATCACTGATCACCATTTGCTGGAATCAGAGCTGGAGAGAATTGTCACTACTGACTACGCAGTGGATAACGAAGAATATGTGTTGGGGGTTTCCTGTGTAGCCGTTCCAGTTCGAGACGCATCCGGCGAAGTGGTTGCCGCCATAGCGGTTCATGCCGCCACAGCCAGACTGCCGCTAAATCAAGCCATGGAGCACATTCCAAAACTCAAAGAAGCAGCAACACGTATTTCCCACACACTCTCCTGATGTGAGTATCGAAAGAGTAAATCTTAAGGACATACTTAAACGTGAAATACCCACTCTTAGAAAAACTCATAGAGGAATCTAAAAGCACCTTACCACTAGGTGTTGTCTACCCCTTAAGTTCGCCAGCATTGGAAACTGTATTCGAGCTCATTAAAAAAGAGTTGTGCGTACCCATTCTGATTGGCCCTAAAGTGCGCATTCAAGAGTTGGCAATGAAGGAGGGGCTATCCCTGGCGGGCCTAGAGATTGTCGACACACCAGATGACCCCATTGAGGCCACCAAAAAAGCAGTGGAAATGGTGAAAGACAGAAAGTTGGCCGTGCTCATGAAAGGCTCCCTGCACACGGAAGACTTAATGGGCCCGATTGTTAGCCGGGACGGTCTGCGCACCAAAAAAAGAATTAGCCATCTTTTTCTATTTGAACTCCCCCACTACCATAAGCTACTCGGAGTCACCGATGGCGTTGTCAATATCTCACCAAATGCTATTCAAAAGAGAGAGATTCTTAGAAATAGCTTAGAGGCATTTCACAAGATTGGAATTGACAGTGTAAAAGTGGCCATCATTGCAGCAACAGAAGTTGTCAACCCAGCAATGATATCCACCGTTGAGGCAAAGGAAATTGTGGATGCTCATCTTGCCGATCCAATCTCCCCAAACACCATCATCGAAGGCCCATTTGGATTTGACAATGCGATTTCCGCGGAGTCAGCCAAAACAAAAGGGATTTCCTCAAAAGTATCTGGAGACCCTGATCTGTTATTGATGCCCGATTTACAGGTGGGTAATATCCTCTACAAATCTTTCGTCTATGTAGCGGGCGGAGAATGTGCTGGCACCGTTTTAGGCGCGCAAGTCCCCATCACACTTACATCCCGCTCAGACTCCGTATTTTCAAGAATAGCCTCAACAGCAATGGCTATTCGCCTCGCTAGCAAATCTCTCTAACCGAGTAAATCTATGTTCAAAATATTTTCCACCGATCCAGTTCATGACCCTGTAAAGACTCAGGCGCCAGCAACGGAAATTAAAAAAACAACTTGTTATATGTGTGCCTGTCGATGTGGTATCCGAGCACACCTTCGAGATGGCGAAATTGTCTATATCGATGGCAATCCAGAACATCCTTTAAATCAAGGCGTCATTTGCGCTAAAGGATCTGCTGGAATTATGAAACAAAAATCTCCAGCACGAATAACGCAACCCCTTTTAAGAAAGCCTGGTAGCGATAGAGGTAATGGTGAATTTGAACCCATCACCTGGGAAAGAGCATTCGACATTTTAACCAAGCGTCTATCTAAAATCCGCGAAACGGATCCTAAGAAATTTGCACTGTTTACTGGACGAGATCAAATGCAGGCTCTCACTGGTTTATTCGCAAGACAATTTGGAACTCCTAACTACGCTGCGCATGGTGGTTTTTGCTCGGTAAACATGGCAGCAGGAATGATTTACACCATTGGCGGAAGCTTTTGGGAGTTTGGTGGCCCAGACCTTGATCACGCAAAACTATTTGTCATGATTGGCACTGCTGAAGATCACCATAGCAATCCAATGAAAATTGCTTTGTCTAAATTTAAAAGAGCAGGCGGTCGCTTTATCTCCATAAACCCAGTCAGGACTGGCTACTCTGCGATTGCTGATGAATGGATTCCGATTAAACCAGGCACTGATGGCGCTCTCTTTATGGCGCTAATGCATGAATTAATCCGACTAGAAAAATATGATGCGCCATTCTTAAAGCGCTTTAGCAACTCAAGCCAACTTGTTTGCTTAGACTCTGGGCCAGAAGAAGGTCTCTTTCTTTACGATCCCGAATCGGATCCTATTAATTTAGACCTACCGCACAATAAATATATTTGGGATGAAACCACCCAAAGCGCCAAGCCCTGCTTTGCCCAAGGCAACTCCCCTGCTTTATTAGGCGAATATATTATGGGTCCGGGTCCACATCACGGTAAAAAAGTAGCCCCTTCTTTTGAGCTACTGAAACGACAAGTGAGTGAGACAACTCCTGAGTGGGCTGCTGCAATCACTAGTATTTCCGCCGAAAGAATTCGCAAGCTGGCTCTCGAGATGGCTGATACTGCATTTGGACAGGAATTCAAACTACCAATCGAATGGACAGATTCATGGGGGGAGAAACACGACTCCGTAATAGGCAGACCTGTAGCTTTTCATGCAATGCGCGGTCTATCGGCACACTCTAATGGTTTTCAAACTACTCGTGGTTTAGCGGTATTGATGTCTCTGTTAGGAACGATTGATCGACCAGGCGGTTTTAGACATAAGGCCCCCTATCCTAGACAGGTCCCTCCGAATGCGAAACCTCCATCATCAGAAAATGACATTAAGCCAAATACGCCTTTAGCAAAACCACCTTTAGGCTGGCCTACTCAACCAGAAGATTTAGCCTTAGATTCAAACGGGAAGCCATTGCGCATTGATAAGGCCTACTCTTGGGAGCACCCATTAGCAGCGCATGGATTAATGCATAACGTCATCACAAATGCAGTTAAAGGCGACCCCTATTCCATTGATACCCTAATGATTTTCATGGCAAACATGTCCTGGAATTCCACCATGAACACCATGGAAGTGAGGGAGCACCTCAATGCAAAAAATGAGGATGGAGAGTTTAAGATACCGTTCCTAGTTGTATGTGATGCCTTCCAATCGGAAATGGTGGATTTTGCAGACCTGGTTCTACCAGACACTACCTATTTAGAGCGGCATGACGTCATGAGTATGCTTGACCGCCCGATTTCTGAGTTTGATGGCCCAGTTGACTCCGTACGTATTCCAGTCTTGCCGCCCCTTGGTGAGTGCAAGCCATTCCAAGAAGTGCTGATTGAGCTAGCTTCACGCTTAAAATTTCCCGCCTTTACCACCCCAGAGGGTGAGAGGAAGTTTAAAGACTACCCCGACTTTATTACCCGCTTTCAAACTACGCCCGACTCTGGTATCGGATTTTTAAGTGGCTGGCGAGGAAAAGATGGGGATAAGTCATTAAAGGGAGAGCCCAATCCAAATCAGTGGCAGAAATACGCTGAAAATAACTGTGTGCATCAATACCACATGCCCAAAGAGCATCAGTACATGAGAAATTGGAATCAAGGCTATCTAGACTTTTCTAAAGCGAATGCCCTGAGGCAAAAAAGTGACCCAATCATGATTGCAATTTATTCAGATATTTTGCAAAGATTTCGATTGGCATCGACTGGAAAGCGTCCAGGAGCTCAGCCCCCTGAACACTTAAAAGCGCGCATCTACAAATACTTTGATCCATTGCCGTTTTGGTATCCCCCGCTTGAAGATGAAGCTACCGATCTAAGTAAATTCACTCTGAATGCCATTACTCAACGTCCAATGGCCATGTACCATTCCTGGGACTCTCAGAATGCCTGGCTAAGGCAAATCCATAGCCATAACTATCTTTACGTCAATACAGCGACTGCCTTAAAAAATGGTATTGCTGACGGCGCATGGATGTGGATTGAATCTCAATGGGGAAAAGTGAAATGCATGGCACGTCACTCGGAGGCGGTTGATCCCGGAACAGTCTGGACATGGAACGCAATCGGTAAAGCAGAATCCGCATGGAGCTTATCAAGTGATGCCGATGAATCCAAAAAAGGGTTTTTGTTAAATCATTTGATTTCAGAGGAGCTACCTTTGGGCGGCTTCACTGTCAGTAACTCTGATCCCATTACCGGGCAAGCGGGTTGGTACGATGTCCGCGTCAGATTAGCGCCAGCAGGCGAAGATGAACCACAAGAAACATGGCCACAAGTGAAAGCTTTTAGCGTACCTGGAATGCCGCTCAAAAGAAAAGGGGAAGTTAAATGAGTACATCTAAACAACTTGCCCTTGTAATTGATCTTAATGTCTGTGTTGGATGCCATGCTTGCGTAACATCATGTAAAGAGTGGAATACTTCTGGTTCAGCTGGGCCACTCACTGATTTAAATGCGTATGGAGCAAACCCAAGCGGGACCTTCTTTAATCGAGTGCAAACATTCGAGGCCGGCACGTTTCCGAATACTCAAACCGTACACTTTCCAAAATCCTGCTTACACTGCGAAGATCCACCTTGTGTTCCTGTCTGCCCTACGGGAGCAAGCTATAAGCGTAAAGAAGATGGCATTGTGTTGGTTGATTACGATAAATGCATAGGTTGTAGCTATTGCTCTTGGGCATGTCCATATGGCGCAAGGGAGTTGGATCAAGAGCGTCAGGTAATGACAAAGTGCACTCTTTGTGTCGATCGAATTTATAGCGACACTCTCCCCGAGGCAGAGAGAAAGCCCGCGTGCGTTCTTGCATGCCCTACTAGCGCCCGTATTTTTGGTGACGTTCACGACCCAGAATCTGAGGCAAGTAAAGCTATTCAAGAGCGTGCTGGATATACCCTAATGCCTGAGTGGGAAACTCAACCAGCTAATCACTATTTACCACGCTCGATTATGGAAACGATTGAAGCGGCAAGGAACGACAGCTAATGCGACCACAATTTTCTATTATCTTTTTCACCACATTGGCGGGCATGGCACAAGGGTTACTTTTTTCCTTGGCGTTTCTAGATATGCCAACCCAGATGTTTTCACCTGCGTTCTTGTCTACCCTCGCCTTACCAGTTGCCCTCTTTTTACTTGCTTTGGGTCTGCTTGCTTCATTCTTTCACTTGGGTCACCCAGAGAGAGCCTGGAGAGCGGCCATGATGTGGAGAACCTCTTGGCTTTCCCGCGAAGTTATTGCACTTCCAATATTGATAGCACTCACGCTGGTAGCTTATCTCCAATCTCGATCCACTGAAATTAGTCTTTGGCTATGGCTTGGGTTAATGATTGCGACTATAGCGCTCTGGGTATGCACTGCAAAAATCTATCAATGCATCCGCTTCATCCAAGAGTGGTCTCACCCGTCAACTTTACTGAATTTCATTTTGCTAGGATTGACATCTGGATGGATGCTCCTCAGCATCCTACTTTCCGTCTGGGAAAAGGGAGATAACCCCGCCATCATCAGCGCGATGTCAGGAACCTCCTTCACTCTCTTGTTTCTAGCCTTGCTTCTTAAATTATGGATATGGCGACGCAATCGGAACTTAAGACCGAAATCCAATCTAGCATCCGCAACCGGAATTAAAGGTGAGAATATTAGACAAACGTCGATGGGTCTTATGGGTGGAAGCTTTAATACTAGAGAATTTTTTCATCATCAAACAGACCGGATGATTAAAAATCTTCGCAAAGCTATTCTATTGCTGGGATATATACTGCCAATGGTATGCATGGCTTTTAGTTTCTCAAGCCCATCTGGAGCATTACTCATATTGGCACTTGTAATTCATTATGTTGGTTTACTTGCCGAAAGATGGATGTTTTTTGCAGAGGCCAATCACCCGCAAAATCTCTACTATCAAAGAGTCTCTTGAGTTAACCATTGCTCACGATGGATCAATTTGCTGAGAAACTGATACACGGAAGAACGCACGTCTCTCCGAAACGGATTGGCTTGCCAGGTCCAACGCCGGCTCAACTACAAAAAATTATTCTCTCCGCAAGCTCGGCGCCAGACCATGGGCGCTTAATGCCTTGGCGGTTTATAGAGATTCAGGAAGGAAGTCGAGAGAAGCTGGGGGCAGTATTCTCGCTTTGCCTTATGGATCGCGATCCCGAAGCAAACACATTGCAACTTCAGGAGGCGTATGAAAAAGCCTTTAGGGGGCCACTACTTCTCTTGGCAGTTGCTAATTTCGAAAATACCAACGATGAAATAAGCAAAGAGGAAAAGTTAATTTCCTTAGGATGCGCAATCCAAAATATTCTTTTGATTGCATACTCCATGGGCTTTGGCTCTGGACTCTCAAGCGGAAGAGCATTGCAGAGTCAGAGAATACGCAACCTTTTCCAACTATCAGTCAAAGAAGAGCCTATTTGTTTTATTACGATAGGGACGGTAATAAAACATAAGCCCGATCGCGTAAGACCCAGTCCATCAGAATATCATTCCATCTTTTAGATATCTATTGGCTAAATTATCTCTACTGTAGAGTCGGCTGGATTAATGCGCAACCTAGCTCCACTAGAAATTTCTTTTGTTATGTCAATATCAAAACCACTCAGCATGGGAATGCCAGCATGAGCGGCTCCCTGAGCTAATATTGGATTTACCGCATTAAAAATAATTGCCAAAGGGCAAAGATCACGAGATTTCATCTCGTACAACATCCAAGCACTTGCAACTCCGCCCTTAGCCGCATCCAATACCAGAATCTTATCTTTATAAGACTGGCCGAACAACTGATGTGATGGACGCGAGAAAACGCCTTTCAGTCGATCTAGATCGTACCTTGCCGAGAACCCATCAGATGCGCTTAAGCATACGCCCTCAATACTTTCACCTTGCGCATGCTTCGCTTTATAAATCTTTCCGCTCAATTTAATCTCCCAGTTACAGCAGCATTCACACAATCTTCCATAGAAGCCAACATCGGCGTGTACCCGTATCCACCTAGAATATTGACTATTTTTGCGCTATTGGTTGCCAAAACTTTCCAACCATTTGCTTCCGCAATTTCCCTTGCATAGGATTGATAAAAACACATCCCTGAAAATACAGTTCCCCCTGCATCCTCAATCATGGCCGTATACCCCATCCGATCAGAATCAGGCTTCACTTGAGGGCTGGTCATAGCTAATAATGGTTTTCTAAATTTTTTTCCATTACATAATTCCGCGATACTCTTCATCTCCATCAGGCTCAGTTGAGGCGCTGAAAACACAACAACATCAATTTCTTCAGCAACACGATATGAACCCTGAAGGGCCATCACATCTTCCTTTGTAATAACGACCTCGGGAAGGTGCTGATATTCCAAATCCCTAGAATGAAGGGCTTCAGGCGTCACCCCCAATATATGAAAGAGTGCGGATGATCCAAAGCTCGCCATAGCTGCGCCAAAGTGCTTCATCGCATCAGAACCTGGGCGACCCTCCACCCCTTCCAGAATTGGAACAGACCAATAGTTACCGGATTTTTTTCCAATCACCCCACCTAAGGCACCCCACTCGTTGAGAGTAGTTGGGGTCCAGAGCGTCTTAAATCGATGGGTAGGTTTGCGATGCTCATCGAGGTGATAACCATAACGCGGGGTTCTTCCCGTCAGACCAGCCGCCAGCGCTGAAGGCCCCCCCTCAAAATTAGATCGCGCACCGCAAATGCTATTTGAATAAATTACGACACCAGTATCTCCAAACGCTAAATGCTCGCCAAAAACTGGCGCCATGATAGTCTGATAATTAATACAGGTATCGGTCATCGAAACGCCCATCTTGACGAATGCGTTGATCGCACGCCGCTCTAACTCGACCATGCGCTGGGTCTGGCCTAATTGCTTTGCTTTTGTAAAGTCAGTTCCACGGGGATCTGTAATGGTTGGAATACGAACCACCCGATCCTCTAATTTGTTCTCCGCCAAACCCTCTAACCATTCAACGCCAGCCTCACCTAGGCTCTCTGTATCAGCCATAATATGTGCCTGCGATACCGCCACTAAATCTCGCGCACCAAAAAATTCACCGACCTTAATTTGATGTTCGATTGCGATCTTTCTTACTGGACCAAACTCACCAGCAAGCATTGCTTTTTCTTCTGCGTTTAACTTCATTTCTCTCTCTTCTAAAAAAATCAATCTATGGTGGCGCCAGAATCCCTAACCACTCGAGCCCATTTAGCAATTTCACTAGTCTGAAAGTTTGCCAAACTCTCCTTGAAATCAAGATTGGGCTGCACCCCTAGGTTTCCCAAGCGCTCTCTAAATGCGGCTGACTGAGCAACCTTTTCGGTATCTACTCGCAACTTTTTAAGAATGCTTTCGGGTAACTTTGCGGGGCCAAAAAGTGCCCACCAGGCAGTTGACTCAAACTGTGGGTACCCAAGTTCAGCTACTGTTGGGACGCCAGGCAACAGTGGGGAACGAGTTTTACTAGTCACCGCCAAAGCGCGTAATTTGCCAGAGAGGATATGGGGAAGGACCGATTGAATTGGATCAAATACCAGCGGTATTTGACCGCCGATCAGATCCGTCACAGCTGGGGCACTTCCTTTATACGGAATGTGCTTTAACTTAATTTGCGCAGTTGACTCGAATAAAGCTGCAGTCAAATGTCCCGGGGTTCCATTCCCAGCAGTTCCATAGGCAAGAGTGTCAGGCTTAGCCTTAGCATCGGAAATAAGCTCCCCTAGTGTCTTAATTTTGTCATTTGCATTTACAGCAATAACTACAGGCGCAGTAGCGACCAATGCTATCGGCGTAAAGTCTTTTGTCATGTCATAAGGAAGTTGTTTATATAAGCTCCCGTTAATCGCATTGGTGCCAACGGTACCCATAAACAGCGTATA
>Ga0075464_10000292_pt1 | contig 21632 bp, 20 predicted proteins | sample DEB19_08_DNA_5_FD_75068 | JGI IMG/M metagenome (GOLD analysis project Ga0075464, IMG submission 75068) | Aqueous microbial communities from the Delaware River and Bay under freshwater to marine salinity gradient to study organic matter... | ecosystem: Environmental > Aquatic > Marine > Coastal ...
TACATGCGTGACTGCATGCTGCGTGATGCTGTTGATGTGGATAATTCCGGCGCCATCAGCATGGACGAAATCCGGCAGTGTGCACAACTGAAAATTAACAATCGAATGGCCAACGACGTGAATTTCAAGCCGCACAACTTGGTGCTCAACGGCAATTCGGCGTTTGTACCCGCTTGGTTCAGTCAGCCCAGCGCAGTCGCTGTCGTTACACCGGTTGCATTGCCGGTTGCTACTCCCGTAGCGGTTGCACCTGTTGCGCTGGTTCCTGCTGCATTGACGGGTGAGAAAGCCTTGCTTCAAATGTTTGATCAGCGCGACGCCAAGCGCCGCGTGCAAGTGATGACGGGCAAGGACAAGCTCAAGATCGGCCAGGACGTACTCGATTTTTCAGTTCAGTCAGACCGCGCTGGCTATGTGTATGTCGCCCTCGCCGGGTCGGACAACAAGGCACTGTATTTGTTGTTCCCAAACGACCTTGATCAAAACAACAAAATTGAAGCAGGTCAAAAAATTCAATTGCCGCGGCCTAACTGGCGCGTCAAAGCGGGTGGCCCCGCCGGAATGGACAACTTGCTGGTGATGGTTGCAGATGCTCCGCGAGATTTGACAACACTGGCGGCTCACAAGGCTGGCCCCTTTGTCAGTTCATTCAATGATGCCCAAGGTCGGGCCAAGTTAGGGGCACTGATGACAACGTCGCAACTGGTGGTTAATCAGTCTTGCTTGAACGTCGTGACGCGACGCAACAACCCTTTGTGCTCAGACGCCTATGGCGCGGCCATGCTGGCCATTGAGGAGACGAAATGAAATTTCTGAAAAGAGGCATGGCTTGCTGCGCTTTTTTGATGGGTGCACTGCCAGCGCTTGCACAAATATCAAGCCCGTTATCGGAGGTGCCTGATGGGTGGTTGGTGACGTCAGCTGAAGCCCGCGAGTTCAAAGGCGAGGAGGGCTTCTATGAACAACCCGCTTTAAGGCCGCGCGCCTTGATGCCTCAAATTGATATATTGAAACCTGATGCTGTGGCTGACATGAAAGTCAAAGCGCCTTTCGCGATATCGGTGTTGTTCAAAAGCCAGTCAGATGCGCCGATTGATCCAAGCACATTCAAAGTTATGTATGGCACTTTCAAGATTGACATCACCAGCCGCATCACAAAATTTGTCAAAGTGACCAAAGATGGTTTTGCGTTGGAGAGCGCTCAAATTCCAGCCGGTAAGCACCGTTTGACGATGCAGGTGATGGATGAAAAGCAGCGAGTTGCCGAGCGCGAAATGCGCCTTGAAGTCGAATAGATGCCAATGAATTTAGCCCTTTTTGGTGTCGGTAAAATTTTGGAATAAAAAATGCAATTCCTTTTATTTCTGGCGCGCAGAACTTGTCTTGGGCTGGTGTGTGCTTTGTCACTTTTTCCGATCTGTGTCCTCGCGCAAATCGGAGACGAAGCAGAAGCAGCGGTTTTATCAGCAGAGGAAACGGTCCGGTTGCGTGAAGTCTTGAATACTGCCATCGATCCGGATACGCTCCATATTAAAAAGTCAGCTCTATTCCGACAAAAAGATCTGGCGGCCTTTCGGTTAGGCGATATTGTCAGCCGTGAGCGCAACGCAAGAGAGTGGATGCTCGTCGACCCTATTGACGGGAAATGGAGCTTGATGATGGTTTTGTCAGATACCGAAAGGAAGTCTGAATCGTATCGCTTGGGTAAGGAATTGATCAGCGACGCCAAGTGGGCGCCCAGTTCTGTCAGGTTGAGGGTCATTCTTGCCAAAAATTATCTCGATGACAGCAACCTCAAGCAAGCTTCACAGCTGATCGACGAGGCCGAAAAAATCATCCGTTTTGAGTTTGGAAGAATTCCAGTTAGAGGGGATTCCGGCTTACATATAGCTCGGGCGGAGATGGAGTTTCATGTTGCCAAATCGAGATATCTCATGCGCACAGGAAAGTGGTCGGAGGGCATTCAAGCCGCAAAGCATGCCGCTGAAAAAGGTCAGATATTTTTAGGTTTAACCCGTTCTGCACCAGAAGGGTCATTGCGTACTTACGGGCAGGTGAGTGTGATGTTTGCAATGGTCGAGTTAGCGACGCAGCAAATGGCCGCTGGGCTGTATTCAGATGCAGAGTGGACACTTCGAGAAACGTTCAAACTAGCCAAAGCGCAAGGGTTCACTGAGAATCAAATGGCCGGTTTTTACAACCGTGTTGCAGACTTGTACAACGTGACGGGTCAGTACAAGGAGGCACTTCCTTTTGCCGAGCGTAGCGAAAAAATTTCACTGGCCCAAGGCTACCAAAAAGGTTCTCCACGCTGGTTGTTCAGTCAATTCCGGGCCAACATAGCGTTGGCCGGTCAAGATGACTGGTCAAAAGCATTGCTGAATTTGGATGAAATGGATCGGCAACAACAGCGAACCAATGCTTCACCAGCGCTGGCTAATCGTGCTGTTGTTCGCGCCTACATTTACCTCAAGAATGGACGCCATGAAGAGGCCTTGAAAGTATTGCGTGGCAGCATGCAGTGGCATATCGATAATTTTGGGGAAGGCCACTACTTCACGGCGTCTCTTCGCGGCATGTATGCCGTCGCGCTCTGGCGCAACAACTTGGCTACTGAAGCGCGTGTTGAGTTTGACAAGTCGATGACGAACATCGTATCCCCTGATTCTCTGTCTGGGGATTTTGTTGAAAGCGCTTTTCAACTGAAGACTAAGAAATTCATTTTTCAAAGTTACATGCAGTTGTTGGCGGTCACGGCGCAGGCCAATCGTCAAGATGCAGAGATCCTCTTCCAAGTAGCGGATCAATTGAGCGCATCTTCGGTGCAGCAGGCGTTGTCCGATGCCGCGGTACGTTCGGGTGTCAGCGTGCCAGGGTTGTCCGACGTCATCCGTCAAGAGCAGGATGCAAAGAACGAAATTGCTACTTTGACGGGCTACATCAGCAGTCAGGCTGGAGAAGATGAGAAAAAACGAAATACGCAAGTGGTGGCCCAAATGCGTGCGCGTATGCGTGAGCTTGAAGCTGCACGTAAAAATTATCGAGCTCAAATTAGCAAGGACTACCCCGAGTATTTTCAGTTAATACAACCCCGATCACCACGCCCAAGCGACATCTCGGAGCAACTCAAAGCTGATGAGTTGTTCGTCAGTGTTCTGCCAATGGAGGATAAAACATTTTTATGGGCTATCGATTCCCAAGGGCGAGTTAATTTTCATATCTCAGAGATGGCCGAAAAACAAACGAATGCGATCGTCGATCGCATCCGAAAAACACTAGACGTGGCCGAGCTGGGTGTTCGTGCACCTGTCTTCGACTACGCTGGCGCACATCAGTTGTATGCGCAATTTCTGAGTCCTTTTGAAGCAGAGCTGAAAGATAAAAAGCACTTGATTGTGGCCGGCTCGGGTGCATTGGCCAAACTACCCATGGCGGTCCTGACGCGCACACCTTTCAGCGGTCGAGACGCAGCGCAAGCACCATGGTTGATCAAGGATATAGCTGTCAGCTATGTTCCTACTGCCAATGGTTGGTTGTCACTTAAGAAGTTGGGAAAAGTACCTGGTGGTACCCAACCTTTGATGGCTTGGGGCGACCCAAAATTTGATGTCAAAGCGGTGCCAAAAGATGGCACGCCGACAGCTGAGACTTCGGCTGTGCGAGGTGTGGCAAACCTGCGTTCTGCAGATCTGACGCCCCGCAACGTGCTGGACCCAGACACCTACGTGACCTATAGCAAGTTACCCCCATTGCCGGAAACGCGCGATGAAGTTCTTCAGTTGGCGAAAATCATGTCCGCCAACCCAGATCTTGATGTGATACTGGGTGCGCAAGCGACCCGTGTCTCGGTGCTCAACAATAGTGCCTCGGGTCTGCTCGCCCGCAAGCAGGTGATCGTTTTTGCGACGCATGGTTTGCTAGCAGGAGATCTTCCAAATTTGAATCAACCGGCGTTGGCGATGGCGGCAACACAGAATTCTACGGATTCACCATTGCTCACGTTGGAAGATGTGTTGTCCTTGAAGCTCAACGCCGACTGGGTCGTGCTGTCTGCTTGCAACACCGCGGGGGCTGACGGTCGTGCCGGTGAGGCTTTGACCGGGTTGGCGCGCGGATTTTTCTATGCGGGCAGTCGAAGCCTTTTAGTCACCCATTGGTCAGTCGAGTCTGAAAGCGCCATGATGCTGACGACAAAAACGTTTGCAGCTTACAAAGGTGACACGGGGATTCGACGCGCGGAAGCGTTGCGGCAAGCTATGCTCGACACGATGAAAGTATCCCAATACGCTCACCCAACTTACTGGGCGCCATATGCGCTGGTTGGCGAAGGTGGGCGCTGAGGATAATCAGCATCAAAACGAACCAAGAGGAGGTCCCCGTGATCGTCGAACAACGCACTTACACCATCAAACCGCTTCGCACCGGTGACTTCCTCGAACTCTATGAGCGGGCTGCCTTGCCGTTGCAGAAGAAATACCTTGGGCATCTGGTCGGTTTTTTCGTGTCTGAGATCGGTCCACTCAATCAGGTCGTTCACCTGTGGGCTTTTGACAGTTTGGCTGAGCGCGAACAGCGGCGCAAACGGATGACCGAGGATTCAAGCTGGCCCTTGTATCTCAATGAGCTGCGGTCTCTCGACATCGTTCTGGAGCAGGAAACCAAAGTGATGAAGTCGGTTTCGTTCTCGCCGGTGTGAGTTCAATATTCCGCGTGAAACCGAACGGCGAAAACGTTCACCGGTCCGCGGTTGGCGTTGTAGGCGGGGTTCTGAATGCGCTGATAGTCGCCCGTCATCCAGATGCTTTTGCTGATGCCAAGGCTGTAAAAGCCTTCAAAAATAGTCTCCGGCTTGTAGCTCAATTTGCCATCGCCAATGAAAAACGAGATGCCGCCTGCCTCCAAAAACTTTCGTCTGTCACTGGACAGCCGGTTTTGCATCATCGACAGCCCTATCGTGTCGTTGACGCGTCCCCACAGGTTGCCTTTGACTAAAAAGCCTGATGACAAAGAGTCGTCTACTTCAGTGAAGGCGACGGTTTCTGTTCGACCGTCGGTTTTCATGGCTCTGAGAAAAAAGCCGACATCGGTATTGATTGCTTGCTCTAAGTTAACGCCAAGCCCGTACTTGATCTTCTCACCACCGCGAACATTGAAGATGGTTTGTGGATCGGTTCCCGGGTGGGCCGCCAAGTAAGCCGTGGCGTCATTGAAGCTGGCTAAAACGGCTTTGTTCCTGAAAGCCAATACCCTGACTTTTCCGGGTTGACCATTGACACTGTGAGCGTGCTCCACCTCGGCTTGGTCGCCGTAATGTTTGCCCAGCGCAAAGTCCAGTGGCAAGCCATTGGGCTCTCTTGGGCCTGTCATGCGACCAAAGCGGAAAACCCAATCATCTTGGTATAACTCGCCGGCGAACCCCCAGCCAAATCCGCGCGCATCAGCTGCGTAATCAAAGGCTGCATACGTCCAGTTTCCCCAATTCATGAACTGAGTCCGCGGGTCTTTGGCGTAGGTGTTGTCGTCGAAGACGTCGAGTGTGGAGAAATTGCCGGCGGTCAGCACGAAACGGTTTTTGTCGACAGTGCCGGCCATCTGGTTGAAGTCTGACTCGACCTTTTCAGTGCCGCCGCCCCGGTTCCACGTTTGGCGAATGAACAAACGCTGCACGTAGGGCTTCGGTGTGCTGCCTGCCGCGCGCGTGATCTCGCCATTGGTGAAGCCCCCAAGGCCCACCAAGTTGGTTGAAAAGGGGATGCCAGATGCCAGCTCGGGGTTGAAGTACAGCTCGCCGCCTTGCCAGAGTCGGGTGCCCCAGTGCGCGGTGGTCGAGAAGGTGTACATCTTTTCGGCTGAGGCGCTGAGGCTGTTCAGGCCCGCGTACGGTGACGCAAAAGCACCGTGCTTTTGCCAGTTGTACGTCGTTTGGTATTTGGCTGACGTGTCTTCAACATCAGCCGACTGCGCTGCTGAAACACCGCACACGGTGCACAGCAGGCTGACGAGGAGGGCGTTGCGAGTTGATCGATCAACGAAGAGAGTTTGAAGCGAAAAATTCATGCCGCATTTCTTTTGTTTTTAAAAATTTGTTGTAGATTTTATGGAGTTAGAAAGACAAAGCTGTGACATGGGCAGCCGTGACTCCAAGCGGCAGTCGGCATCGTAACCGTTTGAGCTCAATCACCGGCTGTGGCCGGATTGGCCGTGGCTGTATGCGTTAGTGAGTCATCCCTAAAGAGGCCATATTCCCGATGCCAGGTGACCGGAATGGCTTGTTCGCCCGTAGAATTGCTGCACTGCAACAATTTTTTAAAAGGACCCACCATGTTCACCAATAACCCTTTCGAAGCCATCACCAAAACCATGAAAGAGAATGCCGCTAAGTTCAACCCGGCCGCTTCTCAAGACGCTCTCAAGCCTTTGATGGCTAATCTGCAGGCATGGGGCGAGCTCGCTCAAAAGCAAGCCCAAGCTGCACAAGCTTCTGTGGCTGCTAGCGTTGAGTCGTTCAAAGGCATCAAAGAGCCGCAAGCTGCTTTTGAAGCCATGAAGACATTGGCAGAAGAGAACATGGCAGTTGCTGTCAAAAACCTCAAAGACGTGACGGCTTTGGGTGTTGCCCAGTTCCACACCAGCGTTGAGGCCATTGAAAAAGCGCATCCTGCACCGGAAGCATTTGCAGCTGTCAGCAAAGGCATGAAGGCCGCCGTGGCTCAAGTGCAAACCGCTGTTGAGTCAGCCATCAAGACGACCATCAAAAAGAAGTAATTTGCTGAAATTGTCACAATGAGATAGGCGGCATTGAAATTATGTCTGCTCTCGGCTCAGTGACAAGACCTCCGTAAAATCAGACATCGCATGCGTCCGTGTGCGGTGTCTTTTTTTATTCTGAGATTCTTCGTGGCTTCACCTCTTTTGGCTAATCCTGCACTTGCTGATTCTTTCGCCAGACTGATGGCAGCGCGTCGTTCGATTCGGGCCTACCAAGCCAAGCCCGTGGCTGACAGCTTGTTGAGAGACGTTTTGACGCTGGCGCGCCAAGCACCCAGCGGCGCTAACTTGCAGCCAGGTTCATTCATCTCGGTGACGGGCCTAGCTCGGCAGCGGCTGACTGCCGAGCTTGTCCAAGCTTGGCGCGACGGGGCGCAAGAGCCCGAGGACTACAGTTATTTCCCCACGCCGATGCCGATGACGCTCAGACGACGGCAAGTGGCGGCAGCCAAAGCGCTTTACGGCTCCATCGGCGTTGCCCAAGAAGACCGGGCCGGTCGGGATCTGCAGTTTGAGCAGAACTTTCGTTTTTTTGATGCGCCCGTGGCTTTGATCGCCACCATCAACGGTGACTTCGGCAGCGGTGGTTACATGGATTTCGGCATGACTCTGTACGGCTTGATGTTGGCCGCCCAGTCGCAGGGCTTGGCCACTTGCGCGATTGGTGCCATGGCGTCGTATCCGGGATTGATTCGCCGGAGTTTGGGTTTAGACACCAACTCAAAAATCGTCTGTGGCATCGCCCTGGGTTATGCCGACACAGACGCTGCTGTGAATCGAACCGTGACGGAGCGTTGCGCGCTAGATCAGTATTTTCGGGTGATGGAGTAGCAGGTCCGACCTGCCCCATCGATTGATAGGACATCAGCGCCGATACGCGACAATCGGCACTCTACAGAAAACACCATGCATACCAAGAACTTCTCCAAATTCCCTGTTCTCTTCGCAATCGTCATCGCAACCGTCATCTCAATAGGCGCCATGGTTCCTAGCTCGGCGTCCTACGCGGCCAAACACCACGCCAGCAAGCCTGCGTCCCAGAAAAAGACAGTGGCTGCTGTGAACGCCCAGCCGCCATTGCCTGCTCAAGTCGCTTTGGCGGACAACCCGCCGGCGCTGCCTGCCAAAGCGTGGCTGCTGATGGACTTCGATTCTGGCGAAGTGCTCGCATCGGCCAACGCTGACGAATCTTTGCCGCCGGCTTCGCTCACCAAGATGATGACCAGCTACATCGTTGAGCAGGCGCTGCGCTCCGGCAAGCTCAAGCCAGACGACCTGGTCTCGGTCAGCCTGAACGCTTGGTGCCGAGGTTCGAGCACCGAGTCGTGCATGTATCTGCCGTTGAACAGCCAGGCCACGGTGATCGATATCCTGCGCGGCATCATCATCCAGTCGGGCAACGACGCTTCTAAGGCGATTGCCGAGCACATGGCCGGCTCCGAGGAAGGCTTTGCCAAACTGATGAATGCCGAAGCTTTGCGCCTTGGCATGAAGAACACGCATTTCATGAATCCCACGGGTCTGCCCGACCCGGCGCACAAGTCGTCTGCGAATGACCTCGCCATTCTGGCGCGCGCAATCATTCGCGACAGCGTTGACTACTACCCGATCTACGCGGAGCGCGATTTCAAATACAACGGTATCAAGCAAGGCAACCGCAATGCCTTGCTTTACACGGACCCCAGCGTTGACGGACTGAAGACGGGCCACACCCAAGAGGCCGGCTACTGCCTGGTCACCTCCTCCAAGCGCAACGGGATGCGCTTGATCACGGTGATCCTTAACACCCACAGCGCACAGGCGCGTGCTGACGAAACGCGTACGCTGCTCGGTTGGGGCTTTAGCAATTTCGAGAAGGCCACCCCGATTCAGCCGAACATGGTGGTCACGATGGCCAAGCTCAGCTTCGGCAAGGCCGACGCGGTCGCCGCGGGACTCGGTGCACCGTGGTTGTTGACCGTGCCGCGGGGCCAGCAAGTGCAGACCTCGGCGCAGCTCAAGTCGGGTTTGGAAGCACCTGTGACCAAGGGCTCTGTGATCGGCAAGGTGGTCGCGACATCCAACGGCAAGCCGGTGGGCGAAGCCCCACTCGTCGCTCAGGCCGATGTGGAGCGCGCCGGCCTGTTACTGCGCACATGGCAGCACGTGGCCAAGTTGTTCGGAAAGTGAGAGTCCAGTTCTGCTGGCGGGTTCAACCGATGGACGTCCACCAACAGCATTTCCGAACGAGCCCTTCCGACTTTGCTTCTATCGCCATTTAAACGCTACGCCCCAAAGCCCTCGACAGGGTAGAGGGGCTGGCATAGCCAGTTCGCGCGGCAATTTGTTTCAGCCCGAGACCGGTCTGCACCAGTTGCCGTGCAATCGCCAGTCGCAATTTTTCTAAATATTTGCCGGGTGATACCTGCATCACGTCTTTGAAGTCATTGGCAAACGATGTCCGCGACATGCCTGCCAAGTTAGCCAAAATTTCCAAAGTCCAAGGGTGAGCGGGTTGGGTGTGCATGGCCACCAAACTTCTGGCGATTCGGGGATCAGACAACGCAAGAAACAGCCCTGAGGCTTGTTGTGGTCGAGATGTCAGGTGCCGCATCAAACTGATCAGCAAGATATCGCCAGCCCGGTTGATAAAAATCGGTTGGCCACAACGACTGGCCAGCATCTCATTGGCAATCAGTGTCATCACTTGCACAAGCGATGGATCAGCGTCCTTCATGCCAATTGAGATGGGCTGAGACAGCTCAGCTAAAAAGCTGGGTCCCATAGGGCCATCAAAATCAACTTCAAAACTCATGAAGCATTGCTGATCGACTTCGAGGATGTTTTGGAGCGAGTAAGCCGCAGGACAAACCAATAAAGACAAGCCGGCCAGATGAGGGTCCGTCATGCTTTCCGAAGAAAGATCAGCTGTCCCAGTCTTGATGATGTGTAGCGAAAAACCGTCAGGCTTGGAGGTCAGTGTCACTTTGGGGCTGAGTCCTTCCAGCAAGGCGGTGAGTCGATCTAAGCGAGGAGCATCCATTTGTACGAATTGCAAATTTATATGTACGTATTGTTGCAGTAAGTACAAGACAATGCACGGTATTGAATGTGTTTCTAACCCTGTCAGGATCCATGTTTTCAAAAATTGCATCCATCACGCTCCCCATCTTCACCTTGGTGTTGGTTGGCTTTCTGTACAGCCGACGCGTCAAGCCAGACCTTGGGGGTGCCAACAAACTGGTCGTGGACGTCGCACTGCCCGTCTTGATCTTTATTTCGCTGTCTGCCAAATCGTTTGACCCGATGTCTGCCCTGTCATTCACTGGGGCGTCGATCGCGTTGATCTTTCTGAGCGGATTGATCTCTTGGCCGTTGGCCAAATTTTCAGGCGCAACTATGCGGGCGTTCTTGCCCTGTGCGATGTTCACCAACGTTGGTCCAATTGGGATCCCCTTGATTGCCCTGGCCTACGGGCCAGAAGGAATGGCATCAGCAGTGGTTTTGCTGGTGATCTCTAACATTCTGCATTTCACGTTGGGCGCTGGCGTGATGAGCGGCAGAGTTGATTGGCGCATGGTTTATGCCAACCCACTGGTTTGGGCAACGGTGTTGGGTGTGGCCAGTTCCCAATTGCAGTTGGCTCTCCCTGAGTGGCTTCAAACCTCTTGCACCATGATTGGCAGTGTGTTGGTTCCGATGATGTTGATGTCCCTCGGGGCAAGGCTTGCCAGCAGCCAAGTTGCAGACGCTCGGGTAGGCGTTCAGTCAGGCGTGCTGATTTTGATCGTCAGACTCGCGGCTGTCTTTTTGACTCTTTGGCTCATTCCCTTGCAAGGGCTGGAGCGCGGCGCTTTGATTTTGTTTGCCTGTTTGCCATCCGCAGTCTTCAATTTCATGTTGGCTGACAAATTTCAGGTGGAGCCCAATAAGGTGGCGTCCACCGTCATCGTCGGACATTTGTTGAGCCTGGCGTTTCTGCCACTCGGTATTTGGCTGGCATTCATTTAGATTTTTTATATCCACACGCAAAAGCAAAAAGCAAAGGCATCAGTCATGATCAAACTTTATTTCCATCCGTCGCCCAATCCCTTGAAGATCGCGTTGTATCTGGAAGAGACCGGTGAGCCCTACGAGCTCATTCCGGTCGACACGCGCAAAGGCGAGCAGCACGCTGACGCCTTCAAGGCCATCAACCCCAATGCCAAGACGCCGGCCATGATGGACGATGACATTCGTATTTTTGACAGCAACGCGATGCTGCTTTATTTGGCTGAAAAAACGGGCAAGTTTGTTCCTGCCGACACACCTAAAAACAAAGCAGAGATGTACTCATGGCTGATGTTCGTGGCCACGGGCATTGGTCCTTACTGTGGTCAAGCCGTTCACTTCAAGCACTTTGCACCCAAGCCCAATGACTATGCCGTGAATCGCTACGACTTTGAAGCTTGGCGTCACTGGCACCTCATCAATGACCTGTTGGCAAATCAGCCTTACATGATGGGCAGCGAGTACACCCTTGTGGACATGTCGGTTTGGGGTTGGGCGCGTGTTGCACCGTTTGTATTGGGCGCAGAGGCCTGGGAAAAACTCCCTCACGTCAAACGCTTGCTTGACGAAATCAACGCACGCCCAGCCGCTCAACGCGCGGAAGCCTTGAAGACGAAGTTTGCTTTCAAAACCGAAATGGATGAAGACGCTCGCAAAAAGCTGTTCCCTTCCAACGAGCGGCTCAAAGCCTCTGGGGTATGACGCATGATTGACTTCTATTACTGGACCACGCCTAACGGCCACAAGGTCACAATGTTCTTGGAAGAGTCAGGCCTTGACTACACCATCAAACCCATCAACATCAGCAAGGGTGAACAGTTTGGCCCTGCTTTTTTGAAGATAGCCCCCAACAATCGCATACCGGCAATTGTTGATCACGCGCCAGAAGGCGGTGGTCAACCCGTTGGCATTTTTGAGTCGGGTGCCATTCTTTTGTATTTGGCGGACAAGACTCAAAAATTTATTCCAAAAGATTTACGAGGCAGAAATGAATGCCTGCAATGGCTGTTTTGGCAAATGGGTGGCTTGGGTCCCATGGCTGGACAAAACCATCACTTTGTTCAGTACGCGCCAGAGCAATTGCCTTACGCCATCGATCGGTACGTCAAAGAGACTTCGCGCTTGTATGGCGTCCTGAACAAGCATCTGTCAGATGGCCGTGAGTACATCTGCGGCGGCTACTCCATAGCCGACATGGCTGCCTATCCTTGGGTCGTGCCGCATGAGCGCCAGCGCCAGGACATGAGTCAGTTTCCCTCTCTAGCGTCATGGTTTGAACGGATTCAAAACCGTCCAGCAACACAACAGGCCTATGACATTGCCAAGTCCATCAATACAGCGCCCACCGTGGATCAGAACGCCAAGTCTATTTTATTTGGCCAAGATGCCAAGACCGTTGTTTGATTCACACAGAGATAAATTTCATGAAAATAAAAGCAGTTGTTTTTGATGCCTACGGCACCTTGTTTGACGTGTACGCCATCCAAGTGCTGGCTGAAGTGTTCTACCCTGGACAAGGGGCTGATATCGCGGTGAAGTGGCGCGACAAGCAAATTGACTACACACGGTTGATCACACAGTCAGATCCGCACAACGCATCGGGCAGTCAGTACTTTCGCCCGTTTTGGGAGCTAACGCGTTTGTCGTTGGAATACACCTTAGACAGACTCAAACTCAACCGTGAATCTGGGCAAGTTGAAAAGCTGATGCAGCAGTATGCACACCTCACGCCATTTGCTGAAAATTTGGCGGTACTTCAAAAGATCAAATCCTTGGGCCTGACGACGGCCATCCTCTCAAATGGCAGTGTAGACATGCTGACTTCAGCAGTCAAAAGCGCGGGGATGGGTGAAGTTTTGGACCACCTCATATCCGTCGATTCGATTCGTCTGTTCAAGACTTCTCCCGAAAGTTATGGCCTGGTCCAGCAAGTCATTCCTGTCAGCAAAGAGGAAGTGCTGTTTGTGTCCAGCAATGCATGGGATGCTTTGGGTGCCACTTGGTTTGGCTTTATAACGCACTGGGTCAATCGGCAAGGTTTGCCGTTTGAAGCGCTGTCGCCGCAGCCGCATTTTTCAGGCGCTGATCTCAATTCAGTTTTGGCTTCGCTGAGCTAAGGTGCCAAAGACTGCCACCGACCGCTGTGTCTTGAGAGCGGTTGTTGCAGAGCCCGTGCTCAGTTTCTACAGCCGCTGAACAATCGCTGCCGCACCCAGACCGCCGGCCCCGGCCACAGCGGTCAACCCGAACGCCGATGGTTTTTCAAGGCTCAACTCCGCCAGCATGCGCACCAGCGCAATGGCGGCAGACGCAGCGATCGGGTGGCCACGCGCCAATCCGCCACCGCCCCGGTTGACCCGCTGCGGGTCGATGTGCAGGGCTTGGCAAAAGCTCAAACCTTGCACCGCAAAGGCATCGTGCAATTCGATCACCGCCAGCGCGTCGGCAGAGCTTAAGCCGGCCCGCGACAGCACGGCGCGGGTTGCCGCCTCCGCTGCAAGCAAGGGAGTTTCAGGCGGGCAGCCGACTGAAGTTGAGGCGATCCACGCTGCTTTGGGCTGAAGCCTCAGCGCACGGCAAGCTTCTGGGCTGACCAGCAGCACGAAGCCCGCACCGTCGGCTTTGGCTGAAATACCCAAGGCGCTGATCGAGCAGTCTGGGCTGTCAGTTTCATCGAGTTCTGGTTCCTCACGCTTCACCACAGCAGTCAAGCGAGCTGCCACTGCTTCTGTGATGCGCCGTGGATAGGGGTCGTGCGTCAAGCCGTTGATGCAGACGATTTCATCGGCCAACAAGGCCTGATGCGTCAAGGCGCGCTCATGGCTCTGCACCGCATAAGCGTCCTGCGCTGCGCGCGTCCAGCCCTGTGCTGCGGCGTAGCGGGCGGCAGACGCCAGCATGTCGGGGTCACGGGTAGGGTCAGGCGCAAATGCGGGCCGCTCATAGGCCACGGCGGCATCGCCTTGACGCAAGGGGCGATGTTGTCGGATGGGCGATCGGCTCCAGGCCTCAACACCGCCGGCGATCACCACCGACGCCTGACCTGAGGCAATCAACCCAACCGCCATCGACACGGCATCCAGACCCGAGCAACATTGCGTGTCAATTGAAAAGGCCGCGCATTGATCTGGCAAGCTGGCCGCCAGCGCCACCAGTCGAGCCGGATTTCCGCCCGCACCCAAGGCATTGCCGACGACCACGGCGTCCACTTTTTCAGGGCCGATTCCGGCGCGCATCAGCAAGGCTCGAATCGCCGGCGCGGCGATCTCATGCGCTTGCAATGCGCCAAAAGCGCCGCCGTGCGTAGCCACAGCGCTGCGCGTCCAGCCAGCGATCAAAGCAGTGGGTAAAGCAGCGGAAGCAGGCATGGCGTGTTCGGATTTTTGGTGTGCTTGTCGGTGTCGGTGTCGGTGTCGGTGTCGGTGTCGTTGAGATGGTTGTGCAAGCGCAACGCCAGCGCGACGTGATCCGTCTTGCCGCTGGCCGTCAGCGGCCAGTCATCACACACAAAGTAGCGCTTCGGCGCTTTGTATGCTTCAAGCTTTTCTCTGGACCAAGCGGAGAGTTCGGCTGCATGAAGCTCATCGGCATAAGCTGAGTCTAGCTGCACAACCGCGACAACCTTCGTGCCTCGCATGGCATCTGCCAAGCCCTGCACCGACGCCTTGGCGATGCCGGGGTGCGCTGTCAAAACCGATTCCAACTCCTCAGGAAACAGGTTTTTTCCCTGGGTGGTGATCATCCGGTTTTGCCTGCCAGCCAAGCACAACCTGCCTTGCGTGTCTAGGTTTCCCATGTCCCGCACCGACAGCCAGTCGCCGTCGCGTATGGCCGCAGTGGTGTCTGCTTCATTGCCCATGTAGTCCATGAAGAGCATCGGGCTGCGGACAAAGATCAAGCCCGGACTGTCGGGCGCTGGAGCGTCCCGGATGTGAATCTCGACATTGCCAAAGGGCCGTCCAACCACCTCCAGCGGTGCACTCGCGTCGGCCTCCATCCAAGCGATAAAACTGGTTTCTGACGCGCCGTAAAACTCGATGATGCGGGCTTGTGGAAACAGTGCTCGCAGCTCGGCGGTTCGATGCCGCGCCCAGCGTGCGCCGCTGATCATGATCAAGCGCGTTGCTTCGATCGGGGCGATGGCGTGCCGAACCGCCGATTCGATCATCAAGATCAGCTGGCTCGGCACCGCAATCAAGCAAGGCGTGTGGCCTTGTCGCAAGGTGTCCATGGCGCGCGACGCAGAAAATTGTTCTTGGATTACAACGCCCGCGCCAGTCCAAATGCCCAGCAACATGCCGAACAAAAACAAAGAGTGCGAGCTGCGACCGGGCGACAAAATACCCTTCGCGGCGTCGGGCCCGAAGGTATTGACGCAGGCCCGAAAACTCTCGGTCCAGGAACGGTGGTGGCGTCTGAAGCCTTTCGGCATACCCGTGCTCCCGGAGGTGAAACCGAGATAAAAAGGCGACGTGGACTGAAGCTCCAGCGGCCCAGTCGGCAGGTGGTTGATCTGCTCTCGTACCGTCGCGCGCACAGCGGCAGGCCAATCCGGGTCGGCCATCGCCGCACAACGACCGCTGCTGATGATGGCTAAAAATTCAATCAGCTGATGGCTGGATGACGCGCTGTCGTCGACCAGAACCGTGGTCGCAGCTTGCGCCTGGGTCAGAGCTGTCGCTCGTTGCTGCACCGCCGCGTACAACTCGGCAAAGGTCAGTTTGATGTTGCCCTCACTGATGGCCACGGCATCCCCGCGCACGCCAGCCCAGTGCGCCAGTGGTGCATGGACCAAGTCGGTCAGCGGATCTGGCTTATTGAAACGATCGGCCACCAAAGCGCCAATCCGGCAAGCCGCGTGCCACCGAGTGAACGACGGCGGCGCACAAGACGCACTTGATCAAGTCGCCTGGCACAAAGACCAAAGTGCCCCAGAAGGCTTGCGTCCAACTCAGCTTGGCCAGTGTCACCAAGCCGATCACACCGCAGACGTGGATGGCAAGGACCCCACCGACAGCGGAGGCGACCAAGGCGCTGATCGCCGCACGGCGTGGCGTGTTGGCAGGTAAAAATGCCATCAGCAGACCGGTTGCTAAAGCGCCGATGGGAAAGCCAATCAGGTAGCCGCTTGACGGCGCGACGAACACGCCCAAGCCGCCTCGGCCGCCCGACAGCAGCGGTAAACCCACAGCCACTGCGGCCAGAAACAGCAGCAATGCCTGCAGTGCTCTTTTGGGGCCGAGCATGCAACCTGCCAGCATCACGCCCAATGTTTGCAGTGTGATGGGCACGCCCAAGGGCAAGTCAATTTTGGGGATCAGGCCGAAGACCGCGACCAATGCGGCAAAGAGTGAGACGTAGGCGAGTCCGCTGGAGCGAGAGGAGGTCATATTGAGAGGTTTAAAGTCGGTCGGGGAATTCAGGGCGGAAGCCGAAGCTCAAGCGCATCGGCTACCCGCTGCGCCGAGGTCAGCATGCGGATCGTCAAAGGTGCGAGCAGTTTAAAGCCGCCCGGTTTTCCAGTCCGCACGCGGTGCGCGTCGTCAAGGCGTTTCCATTGAATGAAAAAATGCTCAGTGAAGCGAAGCATCAACGCAACTTGCAAAGCCAGTGCACTTGATTTGACACCAAAACGATTCAGCGGTGACAGCAGACTTTCAAGGACGTCCAGCAAGTCGTTAGAGCGGGTCGTCAGCATCAGCGCGATGCCCAGCAGCGATGCACTCAGCAAGCGCAGCGCACTGACCACGCCGAGCAGCGGCTGCTGCAGGTAGGCGTGAAAAGCGGTGATCAATAGACCAGTCACCAAAACCAGGAACAGCAGTTTTCGCGCTGGCAGCGTGGCCCGACCGAGTGATACAAACAGCAGCAAGCACAGTGCAGCGCATGCGAGCAACACCCAAGTGCTGTTAAAGACGTAAAGAGTCGTGCCGAAGACGGCCAACAGTATCAGTTTCAGGGACGCTGAAACTGCATGCAGCCAAGTGCGGTGGTCGCTGTAAAAACTGCCCATGTGAATGTTTTAGTCGATATTGAAGTGCGGTGACTGGCAACGCGCCGCCACATCGGCTTCGTAAGCGGCACAAACGCTTGCGCCGTCGCCATCAGCGCGCACTTGGCCTTTGTCAAGCCAGATCACGCGCTCAAATCCCCGCACATGGTCGAGTAAATGCGTGGACACGATGACTTGCTGGCTGGCCTTCGAAATCTCCAAGTCGAGCATGACGCGCCCCGGCAGATCCAGGCTTGAAAACGGCTCGTCGAGCAACACGGACTTGGGTGACGCCATCATCAACGCGAGCCAACACACATGCTGGCGTTGACCTTGGCTCAGGCTGCCAATGGCCCGTTCAGCCCAGTCACCCAAACCGCGTGCTGTCAGCACTGCTCTGGCTTGTTGGCAGTTGGCTTTGCGGGGCAATCCGTTCGGACTGAGGCTCAACGCAAGTTCTTCTTCAACGGTGGGAAAGATGATCTGATCGTCCGGATTCTGGAACATCATGCCGACCAATCCAACGCGCTCGGCGGGCCTGCTCTGTGCGTCGTAGCCCCAGACGGAGACTCTGCCAGACTGTAGTTTGTCCAAACCGCAAATCACCCTGAAGAGGCTGCTTTTGCCCGCGCCGTTGTCACCAATCAAACCGATGCGTGACTCATTCAGCCGCAGCGTCAAGTCGTCAAAGACGGTCGTCGTACCGCGCTGCAGACGCACCCGATCCAAGTGGATCGGGGTCGGGTCTGAAGGACTGATAACGCTGGACATCGGGTCTCTTGTGGGCGCTCAGGTTGCCAACTCAGCTTGCCCTAAGAATTCTTGAACGGCTGCTGCACATTCGAGCGCATGTGTCAGGTGGATCATGTGAAACTCACTGTCAACGTAGCGCACGTCAACCTTGTTCAGGTGCTGGCGAAACAGATTGACCTGTGCGTCATCGGTGATTTGCCCATTCTTTGGAAACAGCGCCAAGGTCGGGCACTTGATTTTCGGCAGATAGTCAACAGCGCTGGCTGAACTGACCAGCTCCGCATATCGGACCAGCACCTCGGGCACGCCTTTGGCGAATTCTTTGACATACCAATCAATCAGGGCCGGATCGCAGTCAGGTGGAAATCTCGTCAGCACGCTGGTCTCGCGCACCCATTTTTCGATGCCCATGCCCCGCATCGCCTCTAACCTGGATGAGTACCCCAGCGCGTAGCGGGATTTCATGGTTTCGTTGATGAACGCCGGGGTGGCTACCAACGCTAATGCACGAACTTTCGCGGGGTACATGGCAGCTAGGAGGATCCCCAATATGCCCCCCATGGACTCTCCACAGAAATACACCGGCTGGTCAGTCAGGCTGTCGATCAGACCAAGCAAGTCCTCGACACAGGCATTCAGCGAGATCTGGCCATTCACATCGGTCACCGCGTCTGATTGGCCAACCCCCCGCATATCTGGCCGAATAACTTTGAAGTGTGTCGCCAGCGTGGGAATCCAGCGGTACCAAAAATCTCCGCTGCGTCCGTTGCCGTGCTGGAGAATCAAATACGGACGATCAAGCCATGGGTCAGTGAAGTCGTCAATTTGGTAGTGGATTCGCAATCCTTGCGCGCTTGAAAAATAGGGCATCTCAATCAATCGTGACGTTTGCTTTGTGGGCCACGGCGGCCCATTTGATTTTTTCGGCTTTGAAAAAATCAAAGAACTCTTTAGGACTGCTACCGACTGGAATGGCGCCGTCGCCACTCAATCGGGTCAAGACCTCGGGTACTTTGAGCGCCTTGGCAACCGAGTCCGCCAGCAGCGCTACGGCGGTGTCGGGCGTTTTGGCTGGCGCAAACAGACCATACCAACCGTCCACCTCGTAGCTCGGATATCCCGACTCGGACACCGAAGGCACTGCTGGCAGCGCTTTCGATCGGTGGGCACTTGTGACCGCCAGTACTTTGATTCTGTTGGACCGAATCATCGGTGCTGCCGCGAGCAGGTTGTTGAGCATGGCGTGCACTTGGCCACCTGCGAGGTCGTTATTGGCGGGCGCCGCGCCTTTGTAGGGCACGTGCATCAAATCCATGCCTGTCAGGGTGTTGAGAAGCTCCATGCCAAGGTGGGGCCCGCTGCCACTGCCAGACGATGCGTAGCTCAACTTCCCCGGATGCGCCTTGACGTAGGCTATGAATTCCTGAAATGTGTTGACGGGCAAACTCGCCGGCACCGTGAGGAGATAGGGGTATTTGGCAATCAGCGAGACGCAGACGAAATCTGCATCGGTGCTGTAGGGTAATTTTTTGTAGATGGCCGGTGCGATGGCGTGGGATGCAATGGTCAACAGCAGGCTGTGACCATCTGCTTCAGACTTGGCAATCGTATCGGCCCCAATGACACCGTTGGCCCCGGGCTTGTTGTCCACTATCACGGGCTGGCCAAGCAGGGCGCTCATTCGTTGGCCGATAGATCTGGCCAGAACATCGGTTCCGCCGCCGGCAGGAAAAGGAACGATGACTTTGATCGGCTTGGATGGAAAGCTGGCGCTCAGTGACAGGCTGGGTGCTAGCGCACAGCAACCCGCTGCGGCCATGAGTTGGCGTCTTAGCATGGAGATTTTTGGGGCTTCAATAAGGGTCATATCAGTGGCGCTGATCGTATCAGGGCAGTTTCGATAAAAACAGGGATGTCCGCTGGGATAATGCCCAAAACTGAGATCTCGTGACAACCCATCCCTACAACTTAGCCCGCTTCGACATGGTGTCGATCCAACTGGCGGTGGCCTGCGCCCGCACCGGCAGCCTGACCGCTGCCGCGCGCGACTCGCATTTGGCTTTGGCCGCAGCGAGTCGGCGCATACGCGATCTGGAAGCGGCGCTGGGTGGACCTTTGTTTGAGCGCCATGCTCGCGGCTTGACGGCCACGCCTGCCGGCAAAATATTTGCCAAACATGGGCTCGTTTTGCTCCAGCAAATGGGCTTGCTGAGCGCTGAATTGAGTGACCTGCAGCAAGGCGTGGCGCGGCATATTCGCCTATGGGCCAGCACCGCCGCCATCAGCCAGTTTTTGCCGCCGCTGCTCGCTGCGTATGGCGCAGCCAAGCCGCAAGTTCGGATTGACCTGGAAGAACAGGTGTCGGAGGTGGTGGTCTCTTCGCTGCGGGACGGCCGGGCTGACGTCGGTATTTGGGTGGAAGGCCCGGACGCCGAGGGCCTCGACATGCAGCTTTTTGCACATGACGAATTGGTACTGGTGCTGCCAGCGCGGCATCGCTTGGCGTCGGCGCGCAGCCCGATCGGCTTTGTGGACACCTTGGCGGAAGACTACATCGGCCTGAACACCGGCGCGGCCATGTTGACGCGGCAGCAGCAAACCGCGCAGGCCGCCGGCGTGCCCTTGAAGCTGCGCATGCAGGTGCGCAGCTTCGACGCAGTCTGCCACTTGGTGGCCTCGGGTCTGGGCATCGCCATCTTGCCCAAAGCGGCGGCCTTGCCGATCATGCAGTCCATGAAGCTCGTCAGCCGGCCTCTGGTTGATGGCTGGGCGCGACGCCGCATGATGGCCGCGACGCGGGTGGGCGAAGCGGATGCGGGGATTCTGGATTTCGTTGGCTTTCTGGCCGACGTCGGGCCTGAGCGCTTCAAGGCTTCGCCAAAGGCGAAAGCTCCGCGCAGTAAGAAGCAATAGACAGCGGTAGCCGGCACGGGGCACACTCCTCAGATGTCTATTCCTACATCACCCAACACCCTCGGCACCGCGGCCTTGAGTGGCCTCAAAGTCCTCGAACTTGGCCAGTTGATTGCCGGTCCTTTTGCCGCCAAGACACTGGCCGATTTTGGTGCCGAGGTCATCAAGATTGAAACTCTGGGCGCTGGCGATCCGCTGCGCAAATGGCGCTTGCTGAAAGACGGCACCTCCGTCTGGTGGCAGGTGCAGTCGCGCAACAAGCGCTCAGTAGCGCTCGACTTGCGGCAGCCCGAGGCGCAAGACATTGTTCGCTCGTTGGCGGCCGAATGCGATGTGGTGATCGAGAATTTTCGACCGGGTGCGATGGAAGCTTGGGGCCTCGGCCCTGACGATTTACACCAACTCAACCCCGGCTTGATCATGCTGCGCATCAGCGGCTACGGCCAAACCGGCCCTTACCGTGATCGCCCCGGCTTTGGCGTGGTGGCCGAGGCCATGGGCGGCCTGCGCCACTTGACGGCTGAACCCGAGCACGTGCCGGTGCGCGTCGGCGTCAGCATTGGTGACACGCTGGCGGCGCTGCATGGCGTGATCGGTATTTTGGTGGCGCTGCAACACCGCGCCAAGACCGGCGAAGGTCAGGTGATCGACGTCGCGCTGTATGAGGCGGTGTTCAATTGCATGGAAAGCCTGCTGCCCGAGTACAGCGCATTTGGCGCGGTACGCGGGCCGGCCGGCAGCGCGCTGCCAGGCATTGCGCCCAGCAACGCTTACCTCTGCAAGGACGGCGCTTATGCCCTGGTCGCCGGCAATGGCGACAGCATTTTCAAGCGGCTGATGACGGTGATTGACCGTGCTGATCTGGGCGCAGATCCCACGCTGGCCGACAACACTGGACGGGTGCGCCGTGTGGCGGAACTGGACGCCGCCATTGGGCTGTGGACGGCGGCGCATAGCGTCGATGAAGTCCTAGCGGCGCTTGACGCGGCCTCGGTGCCAGCCGGTAAAATTTACACGGTGGCGGACATCGCCGCCGACCCGCATTACCAAGCGCGCGGCATGATCCAACAGGTGCAAATGGACGACGGCAGCACACTGGCCGTGCCCGGAATAGTGCCCAAGCTCTCTCGCACGCCGGGCTCGCACCGCCGCAACGCGCCCAAGGTCGGGCAAGACA
>Ga0075464_10000293_pt1 | contig 21629 bp, 24 predicted proteins | sample DEB19_08_DNA_5_FD_75068 | JGI IMG/M metagenome (GOLD analysis project Ga0075464, IMG submission 75068) | Aqueous microbial communities from the Delaware River and Bay under freshwater to marine salinity gradient to study organic matter... | ecosystem: Environmental > Aquatic > Marine > Coastal ...
AGCATTCCCACGATTCAAGGCGTAAGAATTAGCTATGGCACGCCGACAACTGCGCTTTGGTCGTCGTCGTACCTCTAATCGCGTTCTAGCCTTATCTGCAATCTTTTTTATTCTTGCATTAACTATCGCACCTCCTGTGAAGCATTACTTCACACAACGTGCACAAATCAGTGCATTGAAGGCGCAGCTTTCTGCAGATAACTCTGCGCTTGAGAAAGCACGGCAAGAGTTAACTTTGTGGCAAGACCCAGAGTACGTAAAGTCTCAAGCTCGTGAACGTCTGCACTTTGTTCTCCCAGGAGAACGTCAGTACATAGTCACTGAGGGCGACAATGAAGCTTCTCAAAATAGCACCACCAAGGTTGCAAGCTCTTTAGCTGATGGTCAACCGTGGTACTCACGTTTGATCGCATCTATTAGCGAAACCGGCAATTAATGCGCGAGGTAACTCAAAGCGATCTTGATTGCATTCAAACTCAATTAGGTCGAACCCCACGGGATGTTCATGCAATTTCCTATCGCTGTCCATGCGGAAAACCAGCAGTTGTTGAAACCCCACCTCGCCTTGAAGATGGAACACCCTTTCCAACTTTTTACTATGCGACCTGTCCACGTTTAACCGCGGTGATCTCAACACTGGAAACAACTGGGTTAATGGGCGAGATGAATGAGAGATTAGAAACCGACCCTGAATTAGCCGGTGCCTATCACGCAGCCCATGATGATTACATCGCAGCGCGCTCTGCTTTAGGGGTAGATGTCCCTGAGGTCGACAATGTATCTGCAGGTGGAATGCCTACCCGCGTAAAGTGCTTGCATTCCCTTGTTGCACACTCACTTTCAGCAGGACCCGGAGTTAATCCCTTGGGTGATGAAGCTCTAGCAAAGCTTCCTGATTGGTGGAAGAACAACCCATGCGAGTAGCAGCGATTGATTGCGGAACAAATTCGATTCGATTATTGATTGCAGATATTGATGAAAGCAACTTTCGCGAGGTTATTCGCGATATGGAGATTGTTCGCCTAGGACAAGGCGTTGATGAGACTGGACAATTCCATCCAGATGCGATCGCCCGAACCCTGGCCGCAGTAGATAAATTTGCCGCTGAAATTGCTAAGCGCGGGGTAGAAAAGATTCGTTTTTGTGCAACTAGCGCCACACGTGATGCCACTAACCGTCATCTCTTTGTAGATGGAGTTCGCGAACGTTTAGGAATCGAGCCCGAGGTTATTTCTGGAGATGAAGAAGCAGCACTTTCTTTTGCTGGTGCAATTAAGGATTTAGATTCATCCAATGGTCCATTCTTAGTTGTTGATATCGGTGGAGGATCAACCGAGTTTGTATTTGGAACATCAACTGTTGAAGCAGCACGCAGTGTCAATATCGGTTGTGTTCGCATGACTGAAAGACACTTTGCCTCAGATCCAGCCACAGCTGAGCAGATCGAAGCTGCGCGTGCCGATATTCAAGCAGCAATCGCACAAGCAGCAGCGGTTGTACCAATCACTACCGCAAAGACACTGGTGGCGGTAGCCGGAACAGCAACGACAGTTGCAGCTGCGGCTCTGGATCTTCCTGAATATGATCGTTACGCAATTCATTTATCTCGAATCAGCGCACAAAAGGTTCAAGAAGTTGCTGCGATGTTTGCAGGTAAGAATCGTGAAGAGCGCTTAGCACTTGGATATATGCACCCAGGACGTGTTGATGTAATCGCTGCTGGTTCATTAGTACTTTCAGAAATTATGAAGGCGACAGGCGCCACAGAGTTTGTAGCATCAGAGTCAGATATTTTAGATGGAATGGCATTCTCACTTGCCCGTGGCTAAATCTCTGAAACTGCTGGATCAAGAGATTGTTGCCTGTCATAAATGCCCACGTCTTGTTAAGTGGCGAGAAGAAGTTTCGATTACAAAACGTAAGTCCTACGAAGATCAAGATTATTGGGGCAAGCCAGTTCCTGGTTTTGGTTCTGAAAAACCAAAGTTATTAATTGTTGGCCTTGCACCTGGGGCACATGGCGCCAACCGTACGGGTCGAATCTTCACTGGTGATTCATCGGGAGATTGGTTGTACGGCGCACTTCATAAGATCGGCATCGCAAAGATTGCAACTAGTACGTCAATTGATGATGGGCAGAAGTTAAAGGACGCACGAATTATCTGCGCGGTTCGTTGCGCACCTCCTGGCAACAAACCATTAAATGAAGAACGCGATATGTGCGCGCCATTTTTTCTACGGGATCTTGAACTCTCACTTCCAACAACCAAAGCAATCATTGGGCTTGGCTCATTTGCCTGGGATGCGATCTTTAAGTCCCTCAAGGATTTAGGTCATCCGGTAAAGAAAGTTAAGTTCTCGCACGGTGCATCGCTGAAATACAGCCACGAGGGCCGTGAGTACTTGCTGCTAGCCAGTTATCACCCAAGTCAGCAAAACACTTTCACGGGAAAGCTGACCCGACCAATGTTGGAATCTGTCCTCAAAAAGGGCGGTAGATTTGCCTCCGTAGTTTAAGAACCATGGCCACGCCCCCGTAGTCCAATGGCAGAGACAGAGGACTTAAAATCCTTCCAGTGTCGGTTCGAGTCCGACCGGGGGCACACTCTGAAGAATCTAATGGCGCAACAACCATTAATCTTTTTCCTATTGGAAGTAAATTGAAAGTGGGTATAGGATACTTTTTATAAACTATAAATTTGAGGTAATAATGGAAATTGTAGAAATAAACTCAACAAGCTCTCATAAGTGCAATTGCGATGAATCGCTTAACGGACAAGATCCAATTTTAGATGCGCGTGTCATTCCTCACGAAGTTAGACATGCTGCTATTTTTGGTGCCTTAGATTCACTAAAGTCAGGCGCAGCCTTAGTAATTGTTGCTCACCATGCTCCCAAGCCACTTATCGCACAAGCAAAAATTAGATACAACGATGGCTTCACTATTGATTACCTCGTAGAAGGACCAGATTCTTGGCACGTTCGATTCAAACGTCAATAAATCAACATTGTTTATTACTCGCACCGTTCGCGACAGCAGCGAGAGGTTTTTTGATTATGAGTTCTAGGCATGAGTAATCCACGTGTGTACTTCAATTTAAAAACAGGATCAGTAAAGATTACTGGCTTGGTAGATATCGTGGATTCTCACGGTGAGATTATTGAAACTACAGAGAACATTAAGTTTTGTGGTTGCAAATTATCAAAGAATTATCCTTATTGTGATGGTTCGCATCGCCTTTTGACCGGGGAAGCTAAACCTACGATTTCTTAACAGCTCCGGGCCTTGCATATCTAACCCACGTAATAACAATGCAGAGAATGACATACAGAGCTAGAACGCTTAAGAACGCTGATGGGCTAAGGACAACTAGGCCTATTCCAAAAATAAACGGTCCAAAAGCGGCTATCGCTGAAACCCAACCAATAACACCGCCTGCCTGGCGAGGTTCAAAGATCATTGGCATTTGCTTAAAAGTTGAGGCGTTTCCAATGCCAGCGAAAAGGAAAATCGCGATCATTCCATAAAGGAATGAATGGAATTCATTTGTGAGTGTCGTTGCTCCCAAACTTACATCTGGGGAAACATGTTGAATTGTGAAAATAATTGAACCTAGCAAACCTAAGCCTGAAACCAAGGTCCACGGTGCCCCGCCAAATTTATCTGTTAGAGGAGCGAAGAGGATTCTTGCGCCTGCCCCAACTAATGGACCCAGAAAGGCGTATTTAGCGACATCGGGAATGGTATAACCCGCCACAAGTAAATGATTCACGCCATCAACGACTTCAACAATATTTCCATTTCCTGCACCAAAAACATTTTTTATCAATAGTCCAAACTGTGCAGATAGCCCTGAAAAAATTCCAAATGTCATGACATAGAGAAAAGTCATCCAAAGCGTGTCCACATTTCCGAAAATATCGATCTGCTGGCGGAAATTAGCTGTAACTGGCACACTCTTGAGAATCGTCCACGCAAGTACAGCACCAATTAATACAAATGGAATATAGATGTAGGCGGCGTTTTGGTACCAAACATCGGTCACAGTGCCATTGGTTGGATTCATAAATTTACGTGCGGGTCCCATGATCCCAATTAGCGAGAAGCCAACTATCCAAGGAGTCATAAACTGAACAAAACTCACGCCAAAGTTGCCAAGCCCTGCTTGCAAACCCAAGGTTGTACCTTGTAACCGTTTTGGAAAAAAGTAGGAAGTGCTGGGCATGAAACCAGAAAATGCACCTCCGCCAATACCGGAAAGGAATGCTAACGCAAGAAATTGCTTATAAGTTGTGTCGGGATTTTGAACCGCCACACCCCAACCAACAAGTGGAATCAAAAGTAGAAGAGTTGTGAAGGTTACGAGTTTTCGTGTGCCAAAGATTGGTGGCAGAAACATCCACACGATCCGCAGAAGTCCTCCCGCCAAACCTGGCACCGCCGTTATCCAATAAAGTTCACTTTTGCTGAGTTGAAATCCAAGCCCCTGCAATTTTGGAGCCAATGCGCTTGCCAAAAACCATGTACTAAAGGCAAGACCAAGGGTGAAAGTAGTAATCATGCCTGTCTTGTGCGCGAGCTTTGGATCCCATTTTCCTTCTTCCGGGGACCATCCTTCTAACCATGATTGCTTCGTATTCATTTGTTATCCTCATTTTCTATTTCGAATATGTGTAAAAGACTTGGCGAATTCTCTTGAAGAATTCTCATTACGACAACATGCATCCACAATAAACAAATTGTTGTAAATAGGAAAAGAATTCCAAAGGGAGATGATTTGATTCCCGTGATGCTTTGTACGTAACCAAAGATTGGCAATAAGAAAAAGCCTCCAAGCGCACCCAATGCACCTACTAGGCCGCCAACTGAACCCACTCTTTCAGGGAAGTACTCTGGGATATGTTTATAAACTGCAGCTTTACCAACTCCCATTGCACATCCAAGTAAGATCGTGAATAGCACAAAAAAATGAAGACTTATATGCCATGGCAGGATATCAAGCCTTCCACTTGCAGCCTTTTCCTTCGAAACTTCAATAATTATGTGTCCTTGAGGCATCATAAGTATCCCACTTGTAAAAATTATTAGTAAGAATGTCCAATACATGATGCGACGTGCACCAAATTTATCTGACAGTGATCCACCAAGTGGACGAAGCAATGAAGCAGGAAAAATGAAGAGCGCGGTAAGTAGAGCTGCCTTCCATAACTCCACACCAAACTGAGATTCATAATACTTAGGTAGCATTGATGAGAGCGCGACGTAAGCGCCAAAAACCACCGTGTAATACAGTGAGAATCTCCATACGCGGATTTCTTTGAGTGGTTGAAGTTGATCGCGGAGCGACACCGATGAACCTGGTTTGAGATCTTGGTGTGGTGTGTACACCAAGATCGCTAGAGCCATCATTAGGAGTGCGATGGCGTAAATAGCTGGGATTAAACGCCAACCGCCAACAGCCAAACCGCCAAGGTAAGTAGCACCAGCGGTTGCTGAAATTATTCCAGGGCCAATTAGCTTTGTCAGTGAAGCACCCACATTTCCTGCCCCAAATAAGCCAAGTGCAAAGCCTTGTTTTTCGCGAGGGAACCAAGCGCTATTCCAAGCAATGCCCGCACTAAAAGAGTTGCCAGCGATGCCTATGAAAAATGCAACAATGAAAAGCGCTGTGACATTATGTACTTGAGTCAAGATCGCTGTAGGAATTGCGGCCAATAAAAGCAAAATAATCATAACTTTTCGTCCGCCATATTTGTCAGCCCATATGCCAGTAAAAAGTCTCCAGATAGAGCCATTGAGAATCGGAAGCGCAGTCAACCAATAAAACTGTGTGTCACTTAGACCGAACTCCTTTTGAATTGGAATTGCGAGAATTCCGAACTGAAGCCAGACAGCGAACATCAGGGTGAATGCAAGAAAACTCCAACTTAAGACTCTGTTACGAGCCTTTTCTATTTTCATACATCTCCACGTTTAGAACTCTAGTATCGGCAACAACAATTATGATGAAGTATCAGACTGAATGTAGTGAACAAAATAGGGACTTAAGACCCTATTTACTTTTTGAATATATATAAGATGATTGATTCTAAGTTATTAGAGAGGTACCACTCATGACAAAAGAAGTATTAGCGGATGACACTTTCATTGACTTCTTAATATCAACGCGCTCTTTTTTATCTCGTTCTGAAATCTCTTCTGATCATCGATCCGTTTTTTACACAGGTGGCAGAGAAAGCGATAACTTCTATCGTGAACGTTGGTCGCACGACAAGATTGTTCGTTCTACTCACGGTGTTAATTGCACAGGATCTTGTTCTTGGAAAGTTTATGTAAAAGATGGAGTCATTACTTGGGAGACACAACAAACCGATTACCCATCTGTCGGAGCTGACTCACCTGAATACGAACCGCGCGGCTGCCCAAGAGGAGCAGCATTCTCTTGGTACACATATTCACCGACCAGAATTCGTTATCCATATATTCGTGGATTCTTATTAGATGCCTTTAGAAAAGCAAAAGTTTCTGTCGGTGGTGACCCAGTAGATGCGTGGGCTTCAATTGTTGATGACAAAGAAATAAGCAAAAAATATAAATCACTTCGCGGAAAAGGCGGCTTAGTAAGGGCTTCTTGGGATGAGGCCCTCGAAATAGTTGCTGCTGCTCAAATTCACACAATTAAGGAGTTTGGACCTGATCGAGTTGCTGGATTTTCACCTATCCCGGCAATGTCGATGGCTTCACATGCATCGGGTGCTCGATACACATCACTTATTGGTGGAACGATGTTGAGTTTTTATGATTGGTATTGCGATCTTCCAATAGCTTCACCACAAATTTGGGGAGATCAAACAGATGTTCCAGAATCTGCTGATTGGTGGAACGCATCATATTTAATTATGTGGGGTTCAAACATTCCTACTACACGCACTCCTGATGCACATTTTATGACTGAAGCTCGATACAAAGGTCAAAAGGTGGTGAGTGTGAGCCCAGATTACGCAGATAATACAAAATTTGCGGATGAATGGTTGCCGGCACAACCTGGCACCGATGGTGCACTTGCTATGGCGATGGGACATGTAATTCTTAAAGAATTTTATGTTGATAAGCAGACACCTGAATTTCTTGAATACGTAAAAAAATATACGGATTTACCATTCTTGGTTTCAATTAACGAAGTAAATGGAAAACTAACTCCTGATCGATTTGTTGTTGCTTCAGACTTAAATATGGCGAGCGAATCAAATGATTGGAAGCCAGTACTTATTGATTCGACAACAAATGAAATATTTGTTCCGAACGGAACAATTGGTGATCGCCACACTGAATCTGGAATGGGTAAATGGAATTTAGATCTTGAAGGTCGCGATCCTCTTATTACTTTCTACGATGATCAAAAGTACACAGAAATTTCATTACCTCGTTTTGATGATGCATCAAAAGTAATCCAGCGTGGCGTTCCAACAAGAGTGATAGGAAACCAACTTGTAACAACAGTCTACGATCTAATTTTGGCGCAATATGGAGTTGGTCGAACAAACCTTCCAGGGCAGTGGGCAGAAAATTATGAAGATAGTGATGCCTTGTACACCCCTGCTTGGCAGGAAGAGATCACCTCAGTCAGCGCCTCATCAGTGATCAGAATTGCGCGAGAGTTTGCGCAGAATGCAAAAGATTCGGGTGGTCGATCAATGATTACACTCGGAGCTGGAACTAATCATTGGTATCACTCTGACACCATTTATCGGGCGATCATCTCTCTCGTACTCTTGACGGGATGCCAAGGTAAAAATGGTGGAGGATGGGCGCATTATGTTGGGCAGGAAAAAGCTCGACCATTTACGGGTTGGGCACAATTAGCATTTGGTGCCGATTGGTCGCGCCCTCCACGACAAATGGCAGGCACATCATTTTGGTATTTAGCTACCGATCAATGGCGATATGACTCATGGGGTGCTGAAGGACTAACAACACCATTGTCTCGCGGAAGCTTGGAAAAGAGTTCAATGGCGGACACTTTGGTCAAGGCGGTACGAATGGGATGGACACCTGCATATCCAACCTTTAATAAGAATCCTCTCACCATTGTAAAAGAAGCAAAAGATTTAGGAAAAGATCCTAAAGAGTATGTAGTGGAGTCTTTGAAATCTGGTGCGCTGGATTTTGCGGTTTCCGATCCAGACAACCCGATTAATTTTCCGCGAGTATTAACTGTTTGGCGAGCGAACTTACTCGGTTCATCAGGAAAAGGAAATGAATACTTTTTGCACCATCTACTTGGTGCGGAGGGAGCTCAGAGCGGGCCGATGACTTCGCCAGAAAAAAGACCAAAAGAGGTCAAATGGCGGGATGAAGTTCCGAGTGGAAAATTGGATTTATTGGTGTCACTAGATTTTCGAATGACCAGTACCGGACTTTTTTCAGATGTTTTATTGCCAGCAGCAACTTGGTATGAAAAGTATGATTTGTCATCAACTGACATGCATCCATTCATCCATGCATTCAATGCCGCGATTAATCCACCTTGGCAGGCAAGGTCAGATTACGATGCATTTCAAAGACTTGCTCAGGTTTTTAGCCACTTAGCTGAAAAACATCTCGGTACACAAAGCGATATTGTTGCTATTCCTTTACAGCATGACACTCCATCTGAGACAGCTCAACCATTTGGAAAAGTATTGGATTGGAAACTGGGCGAATGTGAGGCTATTCCGGGCAAGACAATGCCGAATTTTATAACTGTTGAGAGAGATTACGCAGCAGTTGCTCAAAAAATGCAAACACTTGGACCAAATGTTGAAACCCTGGGCACGGTTGTCAAAGGGATCACCCTCAAACAAAATAAAGCGGTTGAATATTTGAAAAAAGTTAATGGAGTAGCCACTGAAGGTATTGGATCAGGCCGGCCATTAATCCAAACAGCTGAGCAAGCTTGTGAAACTATCCTTGCTTTGTCTGGAGTTTCAAATGGACAGGTAGCGGTTGCAGGTTTCAGAGAGTTGGAGAAACGCACGGGTCAACGAATGAGCGATTTGGCCGAAGATAATGAAGGCAAGCAAATAACATTTGCAGACACACAATCACGTCCACAAAGCGTGATTACATCCTGGGAGTGGTCGGGAAGTGAACATGGCGGCCGACGATACTCTCCATTTACAATCAACGTCGAGCGCCTAAAGCCTTGGCATACATTGACCGGGCGCCAGCATTTCTTCCTTGATCATGAGTGGATTTCTGAGGTTGGTGAACAAATGCCGACCTTCCGACCCCCATTGAATCTCACGACGCTCGCTCAATATCCCGAGATTGGAAGTCAAGACGAGGTTGGAATTGCCGTTCGTTATCTGACACCACATTCTAAATGGTCTATTCACTCGGAGTACCAAGATAATTTATTTATGTTGGCACTCTCTAGGGGTGGACCAGATATCTGGATGAGTGTGGAAGATGCACAAAAAATAAATGTGAAGGACAATGATTGGATCGAAGCTGTAAATCGAAATGGCATAGTGGTTGCGAGAGCTGTAGTTTCACATCGAATGCCTGAAGGATTGGTTTACATGTACCACGCCAAAGACAGAACGATTGATGTTCCCCGTGTTGAAGCAACTGGGAAACGTGGCGGAATCCACAATTCACTCACGAAGCTATTACTCAAGCCAACTCACTTAATTGGTGGGTATGCACAACTTTCATATGGATTTAATTATTACGGGCCAACGGGAAATCAAAGAGATGAAGTGACCGTCATTCGTCGACGCTCACAGGAGGTTGAGTACTAATGAAAATCATGGCGCAAATCGGAATGGTTATGAATCTTGATAAGTGCATTGGTTGCCATACCTGCTCTGTTACTTGCAAGCAAACCTGGACAAACCGGCAAGGTGTCGAGTATGTCTGGTTCAATAATGTTGAAACTCGTCCAGGAGTCGGTTATCCACGTCAATATGAGGATCAAGAAAAGTGGCAAGGAGGTTGGGAACTCAAGAAGAATGGAAAAATTAAGCTCAAGTCGGGCGGCCGTTTCAGCCGTCTGACAAAAATCTTCAGTAACCCTAAATTGCCGGGTTTGGATGATTATTACGAGCCTTGGACGTATGACTATGACAATCTAATCAATTCTCCAACAATCGACACAACACCAGTTGCAAGCCCAAAATCAATGATCACTGGTAAAGATATGAAAATTGAGTGGAGTGCTAATTGGGATGATGACTTAGGTGGAACTTATGTCACTGGACACAAGGATCCAATGATTAAGGGAATAGAAGATTCGGTCAAATTTGAATTTGAAAAATCATTCATGTTTTACCTCCCACGAATTTGCGAACATTGCTTGAATCCTTCTTGTGTAGCTTCATGTCCCTCTGGTGCAATGTATAAAAGAAGTGAAGATGGCATAGTTCTTGTAGATGGTGATGCATGTCGCGGTTGGAGATTGTGCGTCTCCGGCTGCCCTTACAAAAAAGTATATTTTAATCACCGTAGTGGAAAAGCTGAAAAATGCACTATGTGTTTCCCTCGATTGGAAGTTGGACAGCCAACCGTTTGTGCTGAAACTTGTGTTGGCAGACTGCGCTACATTGGACTATTTCTCTATGATGCAGACCGCGTTCTTGCGGCGGCATCAACTAAAGATGAGAAAGATCTATATGAGGCACAACTCGATATTTTGCTAGATCCAAATGATCCACAGATTCAAGCGCAAGCAATTCATGATGGAATTCCTGAAGATTGGCTAGAAGCTGCAAAAAAATCTCCTGTATATCGTTTAGCCAAACAATATAAAGTTGCGTTGCCTCTTCATCCAGAGTATCGCACCATGCCCATGGTTTGGTACATACCTCCACTTTCTCCCGTTGTTGATGCGCTTAAGAACACCGGAAACGATGCAGAAAACAAGCAAAATCTCTTCGCTGCAATTGATACTTTAAGAATTCCGGTTCAGTACCTTGCTAACTTATTGTCAGCAGGTGATACAAATGTAATTGACGGAGTTCTAAAGAGATTGGCTGCTATGCGCTCATATATGCGCGACTTCAATTTGGGAAAAGATTTCAACGAAGATATTCCAGCGTCAGTAGGTATGACAAGTGAAGATATGTATGAAATGTATAAACTTCTGGCAATTGCTAAATATCAAGATAGGTATGTTATCCCAGAAGCACACCAGGAAACCGCAGATAAATTGGAGGAGGCTATGTCATCTGGCTGCAGTGTGGATTTTGCAGAAATTCCAGGTGGGTCAACTGCAAAAAAAGGACCGGTTCCTATTGCAATCCAAACATTTCACTTAACCAAGAAACGTGCCAATGCTGAAAACTACTCTGAGACCATGGAAGAGGAAAACTAATGTTGGATCTGGCAACCCGTCGTTTTTTTGCCTTTTCTTCGATTGCATTGAGATATCCCGAGCTGGATTGGTTAAAATCCTTTCCGAAAATAGAAAGTCAGTTTAATTTTTTTGAAGAAACTGAAGAAAACATTATCAGAGAACTTCTCTCTTACTTTAATTCAAAATCATTGCTTGAACTTCAAACGGATTACGTAAGTGTCTTTGATCGAAAAAGAAGGGCATGTCTTTATCTCTCATATTACCTCAATGGGGACACGCGAAAACGTGGTATGGCACTAGTCCACTTTAAGGAAGTCTATGCAACGGAGGGATGGAGTTCTACTGGTGAAGAGCTAGATGATTTCCTGCCGATTTTGTTGGAGTTTATAGCGGTGACTGATTCACCACTTGGCTTGAACATTCTTCAAGAACACAGAGCCGGAATCAAACTTCTGGAAATAGCGCTGCGAGATATGAAATCCCCATATCAAAGATTAGTTGAAGCAATATTCAACAAAATACCCGGAAAAGAGACACAATTGACTTTAAAATTGATTCAAGAAGGGCCACCAATTGAAACCGTAGGATTGTCCCCATACGGTGAAAATAGATCCGACAAGAAAAATGTAGGTATGACATGTTAAATGTATTTTGGAATTCTGGTCCATATGTAGCAACAATGATATTCATTGTTGGCATAATTTGGCGTTACAAGTATGATCGCTACGGTTGGACATCTCGTTCCTCACAGATTTATGAATCTAAATTATTGCGTATTGGATCGCCGATGTTTCATGTCGGAATATTGATGGCATTAGGTGGCCATTTTATGGGATTAGTGATTCCAGCATCTTTCACCGAAAAAATTGGAGTACAGGAACGTCAGTACCACATAGTGGCTGTTGCAATGGGATCTATTGCTGCAGTTATGGTTACTTTTGGAATGCTGATTTTGATTTATCGCCGTCGAACCGTATTACGAGTATTTCAAGTAACAACAAAGTTGGATAAATTAATGTATCTAGTGCTTGGAACCCTCGTAGGACTTGGAGTTTACAACACCATAGGGGTGAATCTACTTAATCTTCCTGGCAAGTATCCAGATGGTTACAACTACCGCGAAACCGTCTCTGTTTGGTTTCGCTCAATCGCAACCTTTAATCCCAGGGCAGAGTTAATGATGGAGGCACCATTAACTTTTCAGCTTCATGCTTTAGCCTCAATGGCTTTAATCTCAATAATTCCAATCACAAGACTTGTGCACATATTTTCGGCACCGATTGGATACCTTTCTCGCCCATATCTTGTATATCGTCACCGCAGTGCGAGAAAAAGTCGCCGTGGATGGGAGCCAACAAAGGTACGCTAGAAGATGTGAATGAGAACTTGCTCCGAGAAATTGTAGAAATTGCGGCTGAAGTAAGTCCGGATCGAATTCTACGCAAAACATATGCGGCCGCTCGAAGGTTAATTCCGCACATTGAGGCTGATTTGTGCTTGTTCTCCAACTCCGAACTGAGAATCAATAATTTGAAACAATATCAAAATTCTGATCTTCAAACTATCGAAATATTGACCACGGTTGCAAATATGAGTTTGAACAATGTCCAAGGAAATGGATTGGCTCAAAGTTTTCAAATTAATGAAGAACGCTTGAGAATAGCAAGGGATTTACATGATCGGGTCTTGCAAAGAATATTTAGTGTAGGACTTTCTCTAGAAGGCGCTTTACGCAAGGCCGTAATTAATGATGTAATTGTTATATTGCGTCAGGCAATTGTGGATTTAGACGGCACTGTGGGTGAAATTCGAACCACTGTGAGTTCATTAAAAGGTCCAATAAGTTCGATTCGGCAACGAATACTCCAAGAAATAGAGTTAGTCAGAAATAATTGGAAGGTCTCCATAGATTTCTCAATGAGGGGTCCACTCGATACCGTGCTACCAGTAGAATACTTTGTCGATGTGCTTGCTGTAGCTTCTGAGCTACTTTCAAATGCGGCTCGCCACGGAAAAAATCTACCTATAAAGTTTGAGTTAGTAGCAACAGGTTCCTACCTAGAAATCAAAGTGACAAATTTTGGGGGAGAAGTAGAAGAACATTTTAGATTCGGACATGGGTTAAATAATCTTAGTGAAAGAGCAGCTTTATATAGTGGTGAATTATTAGTAGAAAACTTACGACCAGGAATGAAAGTCAGTTGGAAAATCCCGTTGTGAATCAGGGCGCATACCAATTCGGGTTACTAAGGATGCAGCTTGGGTTCGACGCTCTAAACTTAGTTTTGACAGCAACGAACTTACATAGTTCTTAACAGTTTTCTCAGCAATGAACATTTGTTCAGCGATTTGTCTATTGGTCAATCCATCGCCGATAAGTACGATGATCTTTTTTTCTTGATCGCTTAAATTAGAAATATCTGCAGCGGGAGAACCGGATTTTCGAAGTCTCTCTTTTACTCGATCCGCAGCATTCTTGTCGAGAATACTTCGACCTTGAGCAACAGCGTGTATTGATTTCAAAAATACGTCACCCTTAATATCCTTTAGAAGGTAGCCGCTTGCTCCAGCCAAGATAGCCCCGAGTAGAGCTTCATCATCGGCGAAGGCGGTGAGCATAATGACCTTTACCCCAGGAACGCAGGATTGAATCTCGCGACAAAGTTCAACTCCATTACCATCTAAAAGGCGCACATCTAAGATTGCTATTTCTGGTTTCAAATTCCTAATTTGTTGGAATCCATCGAATGCGTTGCCCGCTTGGGCAACAACCTGTAATTGTTGATCAGATTCAATGAGATCCTTAAGGCCGCGTCGGACTAATTCATGATCATCTACGATGGCAATTCGAATCATGGAGTGAATTGTACTTTGGTGAGAGTATTATTTTCCCATGCCTTTGGTCTCATTTTATGCCGCAGCCCGCGCAGCTTCCGGATGTTCGTCAATGGAGTGCCAACCTTCTACTTTGGGAGAATTAATCACAAACCTGTCTGACCTAAATTCGAATCTTAGAGATTTACTACCCACTTGTTCATTTTTACTGAATAGCGTTGCATGTGATGAATTTGATGTGAAACTGGAATCTACCGATCGAATTGATGTTTTGCCACAATTTTCTGGCGGCTAACCTCCGATAGCGGACATTGTGCGAATTGGTTGTACAAAACTTGTGTCATTAATTCCATGGCCAGGCAACTTGGATTTTACCGTTTCCAAAAAGGCGAGCTCAATCTCTTCACGCATCTGGCTAGGTGATAAATTGTTCGTCCGCAAAATCGCACGAAGATCTGTTTCGGAATTTGAAAAAAGACACGAGCGAAGTTGCCCATCTGCTGTTAATCTCAATCGATCGCAAGCGGCACAAAATGGTCTTGAAACGCTAGCGATAATACCAACTGTCGATGGTCCACCATTAATAAGAAATTCCTCTGCAGGGGATGATCCTCGATTATCGACAGCGGTTAACTCAAACTCCTTTTCGAGAGTTTTGAATATCTCATCGGCTGTTATCAATTTATCCCTGGACCAAATTTTGCCTGCTTCTAACGGCATTTGTTCAATAAAACGAAGGTGGAGGTTTTCTTTAAGTGCCCACTTCAAAAGAGGGAGCGCTTCGTCGTCATTAATGCCTGGCATCAATACGGTATTAATTTTAATTGGATAAAGACCTACATCGCGTGCAGCGTAAATACCTTGGATTACTTCATGATAACGATCTCTAAAAGTTAGTCGCTTAAATCTTTCCCAGTCCAACGTGTCAAGACTGATGTTAACACGCTGCAACCCAGCATCAGCCAATTTCTTTGCCATTTTCGCTAAAGCAACCCCGTTTGTGGTCAATGAGATTTCCGGAGTGTTAGGTAGAGCAGCGATTCTATAGATAATTTCATCGATATCTGGACGCAAAAGCGGCTCTCCACCAGTTAGCCGAACCTCCTTAATTCCTAAAGTGGTAGCAACTTCAATCAGAAAAATCAATTCATCTGTTTTCAAGAGAGATGGTGACGGAATCCAAGAATTGAAATCGAAAGGCATGCAATAGGTGCATCGAAGAGAGCACCTATCAGTAAGCGAAACACGAAGATCTTTGTGGATTCTTCCGAAAGTATCTATCAATTTATTTGATTCCGTCATGCGCTATTTACCCATTCAGATGTTCCATCCGTAAACTCCTGATATTTCCAAATTGGCAATTCAGATTTGACTCTTTCTACTATTTCTTCACAGCAAACAAATGCCGGTGCCCTATGTGCGGCTGCTACTGAAGCGATGAAAGCGCTTTCCCCAATCGGGATTTGTCCGAAACGGTGAGCAATGGATAGTGAAATTACCTCATACTTTTTGAAAACCTCTTCTGCAATCCCCTGAAGCACTCCCGTTGCAGTTGGATGAACCTCATAAATCAGGGCTCTAACCGTTTTCCCTTGATCATGATTTCGTACATCCCCACTAAATGTTACGTATGCACCAGCCTTTTCACTCTTTACTTCATTGGCAATTGAGAGAGTAGTAATAACACTTTCTGTGATTTTAGTTGTGATCATAACCAGCCAACTGATCATGTATATGTTGAGCTAATCGTTTTACTATCACAAGACCATCACGCACTGCATTTGGTGAACCCGGTAAGTTCACAATTAATGAGTTCCCGTTTATCCCAGCAACTCCACGTGTTAGATCCGCAGTCGGAGTTTTACTTCGAGAAAACTCGCGAAGCGCTTCAGAGAAACCAGGTATATCTATCTTGATCAAGGGCCTGGTTGCTTCTGGAGTGAGGTCTTTGGGTGAAACCCCTGTACCGCCCGTTGTAATTATTAAGTTAGTCTTCAATTGGACTGCACTTAAAAGAGCTTCTGTGATTTGAGGAATATCATCTTTGACAGTGCACCGACCTGTAACTTCGTATCCTAATTCAATCAAACCATGCGCAAGTAGCTCTCCACTTAAATCCTTATAGACACCCGCCGAAGCACGATCGCTGACTGTTATTACGAAGGCGGTTTTCATCGCTCCCAATCACCGTTTCGGCCACCACTTTTGAATTCAAGTTGAACATTCTCTATTCGTGCCATCGGATCCATACTCTTAATCATGTCGATCAATGTTAATCCAGCGATAGAGACCGCGGTCAAAGCCTCCATTTCAACTCCAGTTCGATCGGCGGTTTTGACAGTGGCTATAATCTCAACGCCATCGCGAACCACAAATAGATCGATCTCAACCTTGTGTAAGGCAATGGGATGACATAATGGAATCAGCTCGCTAGTTTTCTTTGCACCTTGAATCCCAGCTATTCTGGCTGTAGCAATGACATCACCTTTTGGTGTGGAGGTATCAGAGATCGCTTTAATCACTTCAATGCTCATCAAAACTTTTCCAGTGGCTTTTGCCTCTCGTACAGTTTCCTCGCGAGTGGAGACATCCACCATATGGGCATTGCCTTGGTTGTTTAAATGGCTGAATTTCATAGGGGTAACTCTAGCCAACGATAGGGAGTTGGGGGATCGGTGCACACTGCAAACCCATCCGCATAAGCCAAACTCCGCAACATCGCGCTTCCCAAATATTCTCCCATCCTAAATTTGCCATCTTCCAATGAGCCCAAGATAAGTCGTGAGAAATTTGATGGTGAGATCAACGAATCATCGCTAGTAATTAGAGGTAGTTCGGAAATACACTTACCCAACATTGCGTCGATGAGAGGTTGCCCGAGGGTCAGCAATGCAACCACTGCAGATTGCGGATTTCCAGGTAAACCAAGCAATGGAACTCCTGCGATTTCTGCTAGCAATTGTGGATGTCCCGGTCGTACTGCAACCTTGTCTATATGAATCAGACCATGGAGATGTTCAATTGCTAAGTGTAAAAAATCACGAGGCCCATCGGCTGTACCGCCAGTCGTAACAATTATCTCAGATTGAATACGTGCCCGTGAAATGGCATCGATAGTTAATTGCAATTGATCTGAAATATACTCAACCATTACAACTTCACAACCTAATTTTTCCAACCAAAAAGGCAACTGAGGTCCCAAGGAATCTCTCACCAAGCCATCCCGTGGAATGCCTTTCAATTGAATCTCATCACCAAGTAATATCAAGGTCACTCTTGGTTTCTTAACAACATTGATCTCGTCAAAACCTGCAGCAGCCAATAATCCGAGCATTCCTGGATTTAGTGAGGTTCCAGCTTTAATGAGCGTTTCACCAAGATGTGCTTCGGCACCGGATGGACGAAAATCCTTATGTTTTGTAGTGGACCCATCTAAAATTTTTCCATCGGTACTCGCATCCTCCCAACGCAATATTCCAAATGTTCCGCCTGGAATCACGGCACCTGTTGCGATCTCTACTGCCTCACCAGAATTCAGATTGCCCGAGAACTGAGTACCTGCCTTCACCTCACCAATAATTTCCCAAGGACCGTTTCCAGAAACAGCATATCCATCCATTGCACTGGTTTCATATGTTGGAAGCTCAACTTTAGAAACTGCATCTTTTGCTAAAATTCGATTTAAAGCTCTTGAAATTGGGACCGTTTCTGATCCAATAAATGACGCCAAACTCCAAGCGTGGTTTCTAGCATCATCCCAACTTGGTTCAAATAAAGTCATGGAGTAAACCTACTCTGAATTGAGATTGCAGCAAAGATATCTTCAGGGGAGTCAATGTCCATTAGGTAATCAAAATTGCATGTAGATATAAGTTCTACTGTCATTTGCTCCAAAAGCTTCTTCATTGATTGATTTGTGGCGGTTGGTAAAGAAGAAATAGCTCGTTTCAGGGATTCGGTTCGATATATCGCTGATAAAGGTTGGCTAATTCCGAGTGCATCAAGGGGAATGGCTGCATCTGAATTAAAATTTCTTAGTAACTCAGGTAAAACGAGTGGCGCAAAAGGCATATCTGTGGCAAAAACCGCAACCGAGTCGCTTTCAATAATTTTAAGTGCTGCGGCAATCGCAGCAACTGGCCCACTAAACAATGGCTCTTCTCTGATATAACGGGCCGCAACATTAGTTTCTGGTCCCACGATTACAATATCATTATCAGGTAAATTTGAAACAAGTATTTCAAGAAGAGTTTTTCCACAAACTATCGCCTCAGATTTATTCTTTCCAAATCTTGTACTTTTTCCGCCGGTGAGAATAATCGATGTCATCGAAATGCTTCTCGCAAAGGGTTGCGCAATAAGATGACAACCAATATTGCAACAATCAACATCAAAGCTGAAAGTGCATATGCTGAATCAACATCCACATCAAGCTGCTGATAAATCAACATAGGCCAAGTTTGCGTGGTTTCCGGCAATGAACCAGCAAACATGAGCGTGGCCCCAAATTCTCCAATAGCTCTTGCCCAAGCGAGAATTGCTGCAGTGGCAATAGCGCTCCTAGATTGAGGAAGTGCAATCTCGAGGAATAGCTTTTTACTGTTGGCGCGGTCAATAATTGCAGCATCCTCAACCTCCTTGGGAAGTTGTCGAAAATTTGATTCGCAAATTAGAATGATAAACGGCAAACCCACAAAAATTCCTGTAAAAACCACCGCCACTGAAGTAAATGGCATTGACCATCCAGTTTGATCGTAAATGAACCTACCTAGCAATCCATTGCGTCCCATCAATGAAATAAGAGCAATTCCAACGACCGTAGGAGGTAACACCAATGGCGAAAGTACCATCGGACGAATTATCTCTGCTGCTCGCCCCTGACTCTTAGATAAGAACCAGGCAAGTGGCACACCGAAGAGCAGGGCAAACAAGGCAGCTGTGAGTGAAGTCCATAATGAGAGCCTAATTGCTGAAAAATCGGCTAGGTCACTTATAAAGTTACTCCAAGTAACCCTCAACATTAATGATGTTATTGGAGCAACAATTATGAACACTCCAAGTGCCGAAAATAATTTGACGAACCAACCGGTTTTCAACTTGGTTTGAATCCTTTACTGAGTAGAAAGTTAATCACTTGTTTCGATCGAAGATAACGATAAAAGTCTGAAGCAATTTCAGTCTTCTTCAACCGTGCGATTTGATAAGTGGTTGAAGCGGCTTTCATATTTTTAAACTCTATGGCTTTCAATTTGTCTTTATTTGCTAAGACATCTGTCACATAAATGAAAGCCGCGTCCACTTCACCTGCCATCAACTTGGATAAAACGTTTGATACCTTTGGTTCAAGCGAAACAGGCTTGCTCATTACATTTTCATACCTAAGAGCAGCTTTGGTAGCAGCACCACATGGCACTTCAAAGGCGCATTGTATCCAAGTAATTGTTTGGTTGAGATCGGTCATTTTTGTTATTGAAGAAGATTTAGGAATAGCCAAAACAACTCGATTAGAAACAAAATTCTTCCCTCGAGCAATTCCAATCATTTCCATTGGAGAAGCCGAAATAAAGATATCGGCTGGAGCACCCGACTTGATTTGTGTGGATAGAGTTGTCGAAGCTGAAAATGAAAATTCTATTCTTACCCCAGGATGAGTTGACTCATACGAACTGGCAACCGGGGTTAAAAAAGTAGTCAAACTTGAGGGTGCAAAAACGGTAAGACTCTTGCTTGCGTTAGCATCGGGAAGCACATAAAACAACAGAGAAGCCATAATGATGAAAATGCGAGTTTTCATAAGAATTTACACCCCTACGATGGAATTCCAGGCGAGAATCCCACCGTCTAAATTACTCACATTAGCCAAACCAAGTTGTTCAATTTCTCTGATACATTTTCGTGATCGCGCCCCACTATGACAGTAAATTACAAGTTCGACGTCACGGTCTAGATCCAAAATCAATAACTGATTCAAGAAATCATCACTTGGAATATTTATCGACCCTGGAATATTTCCTGATTCGTACTCCTCGGGTCTTCTAACATCCAGGATGACTAAATTAGGATTAATTGATCGTTTTGTTTCAAAATCATGGACAGTAATTCCAATAACCTCACCGCAGAAATCTTGATAACTAGGCAATAAAGTGCGCGCTTCCAGTGGTTTTGAACAGGAGTAACATTTTAAATTCTTGGAAATCTTGATTCGTTCAAAATTGGAATCTTCAGCACTGTATATCAGAATTGTGCTTATAAGTGTGTTTGGCATACCTACGATTACTTTTATGGCTTCAGTTGCCATAATTGATCCAATAGTTCCACAAACTGCACCCATTACTCCCACGGTTGAACAGTTTGGAACTGACCCGGGTGCAGGCGGTTGAGGGAATACACATCTGTAGCACGGGCCTATTTTTGGATGAAAAATAGAGACTTGACCATAAAACTTAAAGACAGATCCCCAAATAACAGGTATATCCAAGATATTACCAACATCACTCACAAGATAACGTGTGGAAAAATTATCGCTGCCATCAATTATTAGATCGTAATCTTTTGATATATCGATTGCATTATATTCCGAAAGTCGTACGGCGTATAGATTAATTTTTACATCTGGATTTAATCGAGAAATATATTGAAAGGCACTGTCGGTTTTTAACTCACCCAAAGTGGACTCACTATGGATTATTTGTCGCTGCAAATTTGAACGGTCAACTCTGTCATAATCGACTATTCCCAGTGTTCCAATTCCTGCTGCGGCCAGATAACTGATAACAGGCGATCCAAGTCCACCCGCTCCAATACACAAGACTCGAGCATTTCGAAGTTTATTTTGGCCAGCACTTCCTATCTCGGGTAAAACTTCATGACGAGAATAGCGTGACGGTTGCGCCAAATTGGATCCCACATTCAACAGTTTAGTGGAGCAAACTTGGAATGAACAAGATAGGAGTTAAATTGATGTATTTCACTGCCATTTTGGATTACTGGGTTTGTTTCCTGAGCCAATAGTGTTTCACTCAAAATGCTTTAATTGGTGGTTATATTTCATTTGCGAAGTCGAACCATTGAACTTAATCACCTGAAAGTGGTTGTGATTTGGTGTTCTCACTTACGGGGTTAGCTATTGATGTTTCGAGTTCCCAAGTGCCCATGAACAGTATTTCTAAGACCCTTTTAAGCATCTAAGCCTGCTCATAGGTCGCCCTGAACGCGTTCAGGGCGTACGATTGCCTCGCACCACACCACCAGAAACTCTGGTGGCCCTACAAAAGGAGAACAAAGATATGCGCAGTTCAAACCCTGTTCTTGGACGGGCGTTTAATCAGCGTGGATACGCTGCCTTCGATCCGAGCACAATTAACTCAGACCCAGCAGCGCTAGAGAATTTGTACAACACACCTGCCGCTTCATCATTGCGTACAGGACGAATGACAATTGATGATGTTGTCGCAC
>Ga0075464_10000294_pt1 | contig 21615 bp, 18 predicted proteins | sample DEB19_08_DNA_5_FD_75068 | JGI IMG/M metagenome (GOLD analysis project Ga0075464, IMG submission 75068) | Aqueous microbial communities from the Delaware River and Bay under freshwater to marine salinity gradient to study organic matter... | ecosystem: Environmental > Aquatic > Marine > Coastal ...
CATTCAAGGGGTGGCCAAGCGCTTCACCCTGCACCACCAAAACGGCGTCGAACTGGCGGTTCTTGGCGAGGCCAACCTCAGTGTTCATGCCGGCGAATGCATCGTGCTGGACGGACCGTCCGGCATGGGCAAGAGCACCTTGCTGAAAATGATTTATGCCAACTACCGAACCAGTGCTGGCAGTATCAGCATTCATTTGCCAGGCCAGCTGCCGGTTGAGGTGACCACCGCCTCACCGCATGAACTGGTGCGCTTGCGCAAAGATTCGATCGGTTATGTCAGCCAGTTTTTGCGCGTCATCCCACGGGTGCCGGCGCTGGACGTGGTGGCAGAACCCTTGCTTGAAGATGCCGGCGACGACCTAGACACGCTGGCTGCTGCGCGGGCCGAGGCCAGTCGTTGGCTGACGCGCTTGCGCATTCCTGAGCGCATGTGGCATTTGCCGCCCGCCACGTTTTCAGGCGGCGAACAGCAGCGCATCAACATCGCTCGCAACATGATCAAGCCGCGGCCGCTGCTGTTGCTGGACGAGCCGACCGCTTCTCTGGATGCTGAGAACGCGCAAACCGTCATCGAGCTGATCCGCGAAGCCAGTGCACGCGGCGCAGCGATTGTCGGTATTTTTCACGACGCCCATGTCGGTGACGCCGTTGCCACCCGCCGCATCAATGTGGCTGATTTCAGGACTGTTGGGGTTAATGCATGAACGCTTCAGTGATTTTTAAAAACGCCAAGATGGTGTTACCGGGTGAAGTTGTGCACGGCAGTTTGCAGGCTGACAATGGCCGAATCAGCGCTGTCGGTGGTGGCACCTCGGTCATGGCTGCGGTGGACTTGGGTGGCGATTATTTGTTGCCGGGTCTGGTGGAAATGCACACCGACAATTTTGAGCGCCACCTGATGCCCCGGCCCAAGGTGCATTGGGCTGAGTTGCCCGCCTTGCTGGCGCATGACGCCGAGATTGCCGCTGCCGGTATCACCACGGTGTTTGATGCGCTGGGCGTCGGTGACGCCGACCCTGAAAGCCTGCGCGGCAAGGCTTGGAACGACGTGCTGGCCACCATCGACAACTGCACCCAGCAAGGCTTGTTGCGCGCTGACCATCACCTGCATGTGCGCTGTGAATTACCGGCGCCCAATACCATCGACTTGTTTGAGCCATTTCAGGGTCATCCGCGGCTGTCGCTGATCTCGCTGATGGACCACACGCCGGGTCAGCGGCAGTGGGAAAACATCGAGCAGGCGCGGATTTACTACACCGGAAAAAAAGGCTGGAGCCAGCAGAAATTCGAGCAACAGGTGGTGCTGGCGAGCCAGCTGCAAGCTGAGTATTCGGAACCGCACCGGCAGTACTTTGTGGACTACAGCCGCACCCATGGCATTGCGCTGGCCAGCCACGATGACACCACGGCCGCGCATGTGCAGCAAGCGCATGCAGAAGGCGCCAGCATGTCGGAGTTTCCGACCACCGTGGTGGCGGCTAGAGAGGCCCATAAACACGGCTTGCGCAATGTCATGGGCGGACCGAATGTGGTGCGCGGTGGATCGCATTCTGGCAACGTGGCGGCGGTTGATCTGGCCCGACTGGGTCTGCTTGACATCTTGTCTTCGGACTACGTGCCGGGCAGCCTGTTGTCGGCGGTGATGAGCCTGGTCGAGCAAGGCGTCATGACGTGGCCGGAAGCGGTGGCGACGGTGACGTCAACACCCGCGCGGGCCACGGGCCTGAGCGACCGCGGTGCCATCGAAGCCGGTTTGCGGGCGGACTTGATTCAGGTCCACATCGCTGAGCTGCCGAACGGCCATCGTCACGCGGTGGTGCGCGCTGTCTGGCGTGAAGGCCATCGTGTCCTGTGAGGGCTTGCACTGGCCCCTGTCACACAAGCTTCTTTTAACGTTCATGAAACCGTCACGACCAGCCCTGAAACTTGAGCTGTCTAGACAACTTACAAGGAGTTCCTGATGGACACTGCACTTCGAATTCACAAACTCAACAAATATTTCGCCAGCAAGCAGGCGCTGTGTGACATCAATATCTCCGTCAAAAAAGGCGAGATGGTGGCGTTGATCGGTGCTTCTGGCTCCGGCAAGTCAACCTTGCTACGCCACATGTCCGGCTTGATCACTGCCGATGGCCGGACTGATTCGCTGATCGAAATTGATGGGCGTCGTGTTCAACAGGGCGGTCGCATTCACCACGACATTCGCCGGGTGCGCTCGGAAGTTGGTTTTGTGTTTCAGCAGTTCAATTTGGTGGACCGTTTGCCGGTCTTGGTGAACGTGTTGGTCGGCTTGTTGCACCGCATGCCATGGTGGCGCAGTCTGTTTCGGATTTTCAATGCGCAAGAGCGGGCACAAGCCCTAGACGCGCTGGCCCGCGTCGGTATTGCGGATTGCCACGCTCAGCGAGCATCGACTTTGTCGGGTGGCCAGCAGCAGCGTGCGGCGATCGCCCGCGCACTCGTGCAGGGTGCCAAGGTGGTGCTGGCTGACGAACCGATTGCCTCACTCGATCCGGAGTCTTCGCGCAACGTGATGGAGATTTTGGCGCGCATCAACCGCGAGGACGGTTGCACCGTGATCGTCTCTTTGCATCAGGTCGACATGGCGCTGAAATATTGCCCGCGGGTGGTCGCTTTGCACCAAGGCCGCGTGGTTTTTGACGGCCCCTCAAAGCTGCTGACCCCACAACTGTTGCGCGAGCTGTATGGCGTGCATGTAAATGAAATTTTGACGGATTCCACACGCTTGCATGCTGCCCCGGTATCTCTTGTGCCGTCTGCTGCTACAGCACCGGCATGGCGGGCTGGATTGGCTCAAGCAGCGTAATTTTCGACTGACTATTCAAAGGGATTATTGGATGATTAAGAAAATATTGGCCATCACGGCCGCGACCTTTGCCTTGGGCTTATCGACAGGCGCGAAGGCTCAGGAAATCAACTTCGGCATTATTTCAACAGAGTCAACCCAAAACCTAAAGCAGGATTGGGAGCCTTTGATCAAAGACATGGAGAAGCAGACCGGCATGAAGGTCACGGCCTTCTTCGCACCAGACTACGCCGGCATCATTGAAGGCATGCGTTTCAATAAAGTGCAACTGGCTTGGCTGGGCAACAAGTCAGCGATGGAAGCTGTCGACCGGGCCAGCGGTGAGGTCTTCGCGCAGATGGTCAATGCCGATGGCTCGCAAGGGTATTACTCGCATTTGATCGTGCACAAAGACAGCCCTTACAACACCTTGGATGAGATTCTGAAGAATGCCAAGAGCTTGAGTTTTGGCAATGGCGATCCCAACTCAACGTCGGGTTTTTTAGTGCCCGGTTTTTATGTCTTTGCCAAGAATAATTTGGATGCCAAGCGGATCTTCAAAGTGACCCGCAGCGCTAACCATGAGGCCAATGCATTGGCTGTCGCTAACAAGCAGGTTGATGTGGCCACCAACAACAGCGAAAATTTGGAGAAGGTCCAAAACCGCTATCCGGAAAAATTCAACAGCCTCAAAATCGTCTGGACTTCACCGCTGATTGCGCTCGACCCACTGGTGATGCGTAAAGACATGCCTGAGTCCAGCAAGGCCAAGATCAAGCAGTTCTTTTACAGCTACGGAAAAACGGATGCACGCGAGAAGGACGTATTGATGAAGATCTCAAAACTCTCCGGCTTCAAGGAGTCTAACAACAGCCAATTACTGCCAATTCGACAGCTTGACCTCTTCAGCAAGCGCACCAAAATCGAGTCTGACACCGTCATCTCAGAAGCGGCTAAAAAAGAGCAGTTGGCCTTGATTGACAAACAGTTGGCTGCGTTGAACTGATGACTTTAACCGCTACTGTGCCGCCCCGAGTGATGCTCGAGGCGGCTGCGCCCAAGCGCAGCCTGACTTGGTATTTTTTCTGGGCATTCGTTTTAATGGTGTTGGCAGGGTCGTGGCAAGGGGCCGATATGCGCCCGCTTGATCTGGTGCGTGACTCTGGCAACATGGCGACGTACGCGGCTGAGTTTTTCCCGCCCAACTTCAGCCAATGGCGCATGTATGTGGGTGAAATGGTCATCACCCTGCAAATTGCGTTGTGGGGAACTGCGCTGGCTGTCGTCACTGCCGTGCCTATGGCCTTGATGGCGTCTGCCAACTTGGTGCCTTGGTGGATCTACCAGCCCACGCGCCGCCTCATGGACGCCACGCGGGCGATCAATGAGATGGTCTTCGCCATGTTGTTTGTAGTTGCCGTGGGCTTGGGTCCGTTTGCCGGCGTGCTGGCTCTCTGGATACACACCACGGGTGTGCTGGCCAAGCTGTTTTCTGAAGCGGTTGAGGCGATTGATCCTCAACCAGTTGAAGGTATTCGCTCGACCGGCGCTAGCGCGCTGCACGAAATTGTTTACGGCGTCATTCCACAGGTCATGCCTTTGTGGATATCTTTCACGCTGTACCGCTTAGAAAGCAATGTGCGTTCCGCCTCAGTGGTGGGCATGGTCGGCGCTGGCGGCATTGGTGTGGTGTTGTGGGAGATCATCCGCGGCTTTCAATATGCTGAAACTGGTGCCGTGATGATCATCATCATTGTGACGGTGACGGCGATTGACCTGGTCTCAGCCCGCATCCGAAAAATTCTGATTTGAAGGGACTTGTTGGTGACTTTATCGACCATTGAAATCATTCATCTTTTTGAGACCCGTGCAAGCAGTCAGTATGGCCGCGAGGCGGTGAGCCAACTGGAGCATGCACTCCAGTGTGCTCATTTGGCAGAACAAGCGGGCGAAACCGATGCCACTGTGGTGGCGGCTTTGCTGCACGATCTGGGGCATCTCATCGCGGCTAAAAAAGAAGAGCGATCAGAGGACACCCAGCCGCGCGACGACTTGCACCAGTACATCGCTATTCCATTTTTGCGCGGCTTGTTGCCGGATGCCGTGTTGGAGCCGATTCGTCTGCATGTCGATGCCAAGCGCTACCTGTGCGCTGCGGTTCCGACGTACTGGGCCAGTTTGTCGCCGGCGTCCAAACGCAGTCTCGAGCTGCAAGGGGGCGCTTACTCAGATGCTGAGCTGGCTGGTTTTTTGGTGCAGCCGTTTGCCGAAGAAGCCGTTCGGCTGCGTCGGTACGACGATCTGGCCAAGGTGCCAAAGGCGATAACACCTGGGCTTATGCACTTCCAGAAAAAACTAGAAGCGCTCGCTATTGCGGGCTGATCTGCTGCACGCGCGACGGCGGCAGGGCGATCGTGAATGTTGACCCCTTGCCGACGGTGCTTTTCACCTCAAGTTGTCCGCCATGTCGCTGAGCCACGTGTTTGACAATCGCCAAGCCCAAGCCGGTGCCGCCTGTCTCGCGCGAACGACTGCGGTCAACCCGGTAAAAGCGCTCGGTCAAGCGCGGCAAATGCTCAGCTGCAATGCCCGGGCCGCTGTCTTCGACAAAGAATTCAGACCAACCATCGGTTCGCATGCGCCAACCAGCTCTGATGCTGCCTCCAGCAGGGGTGTAGCGCACGGCGTTGCTCAGCAAGTTGGACATGGCACTGTGCAGCTCTGATTTGTTGCCAGAGATCAAGACGGTCGCTTCGCTCGCTTCTGTGATCGTGTGCGGCGGTTGTGCGATGACGCTCGACAGCGCTCGCGTCTCTTGGAGCGCCGGTGACAACAAGTCATTGCTGTCAATCCAATCCCCCTGACCCGGCGTCGGGCTACCTTCAAGGCGTGACAGTGTGAGTAAGTCGCTGACCAGCATTTGCATGCGCTGGGCTTGCTGGCTCATCATGCCTAAGTACAAGTTCCGGTCTGTTTCGTTGACAGGTATGTTTTGCAATGTTTCCACAAAACCGCTGAGCACCGGCAGGGGGGTGCGGATTTCATGCGACACATTGGCCACAAAATCACGCCGCATGGCGTCGGCAAGTTCAACGCCGGTGACGTCCCGCGTCAACATCAGTTTGCGTTTTTTACCGTAGGGATGAATCTGCACCGAAATTTTGGATGGCGAAGTGGCTCGGGTCCCGAAACCGCCAATCTGTATTTCGGTGCTGAAATCATCGCCGAGAAAATAGGTTTTAAAAATCGGCGAACGCACTAAATTCTGAATGTACTGGCCCACATCTTTTTGAGGGTCAAAGCCAAGCTGGTGTGCCGCTGTGAGGTTCACCCATTCAATGCGGCCTTCTGCATCGAGAAGAATCACGCCATTTGAAGAGGCCTGAATCGCAGCCAGAAAATTATCTAAGCGGGCGTTGCTACTTTGTATTTCTCGTTCTAAATTTTTAATGACTTTTTTGCTGCGCTCAAAAAGCTCAGTCCACACTCCAGACAGCGTCGGTGTTTGTAAGGTGTCTGGCGTATTCAGCCATCTCAACAGGCGACGTGCACGCACACCGTCTATAAGACCCCATGAAAGTGCGCCCGCCAACGCACCCGCCACAGCCCAGCCCGCTGATCCATGCATCAATCCCCATGCCGATGTCAGGGCGACACACAGCAGCAACTCAATCAGGCGTTGTGTCATGTCACAGAAATAGGCTGACCTTGTCCTGCGTTGCCTGCGCTACTCTGAACGGTCAGGCGGTAGCCCGCACCGCGTACAGTTTCGATCATGCTGGCGGCTTCACCCAAGGACTCGCGCAAGCGCTTGACGTGGACATCCACGGTGCGCTCTTCAATGAAGACGTGATCGCCCCAGACTTTGTCGAGCAAGGTGCTGCGGGTGTGCACCCGTTCGGCATGTTTCATCAGGTAATGCAGCAGCTTGAATTCAGTCGGCCCGATCTTCAGTTCTTTACCGAGAAAAGTCACACGGTAAGTGCCTGCGTCAAGCGCCAGCTCACCCAACTGGACAGAGTCTTTGACGATTTCAGGGCTGCGGCGGCGCAGCAGCGCGCGTATGCGGGCCAGTAATTCCTGGGTTGAGAACGGCTTGGTGATGTAGTCGTCCGCACCCGCGTCCAGCCCTTGCACTTTGTCCGACTCGTCACTTCGGGCGGTGAGCATGATGATCGGCACTGTTTTCGTGCGATCGTTCTTGCGCCACTGCCGGGCCAGGGTGGCTCCGCTCTCGCCGGGCAACATCCAGTCCAGCAAGATCAAGTCAGGCAGCACGGCGTCAACTTCCCGCTGAGCCGCGGCACCGTCAAACACCACGATGGGGGAAAAGCCGTTGTGCCGCAGATTGACGGCAATCAATTCTGCAATTGACGGCTCGTCTTCCACCACCAAGACGCGGGGTAGTTTTCTCATTTGACGACCGATTCAACCTTGTCCAAAGGCGTGTGGCGAACATCTTCGCCTTTGACAATAAAGATAATTTGTTCAGCGATATTTTTAGCGTGGTCACCGACGCGTTCAATTGATTTAGCCAAAAACAGCAGATCCAGACTCGGCGAAATAGTGCGCGGATCTTCCATCATGTAGGTAATGAGCTTACGCAAAAAACCGTTGTACTCATCGTCGATCTGGTCGTCTTCTTTGATGATGATCACCGCCATGGTGGTGTCGAGACGAGCGAATGAGTCGAGTGTTTTGCGCAGCAAAGCCGCAGCCAGATCTGCGGCGACGCGCAACTCAGAGGTTGGCAGGTTTCGCGGTGAACCGCCTTTGATGATGGACTTGACCATGCGCGCCATGCGTTCGATCTCATCACCCGCACGCTCTAAGTTTTGCGTGGTCCGCGAAATCGCCATCAAGAAACGCAGGTCGCGTGCCGTGGGCTGACGCCGACCAATGGTGGAAATGATCTCGTGATCAATCCGCAATTCCATCTGGTTGATTTTGGACTCGTTTTCAATCACCTGGTCAGCCGCTGCCAGGTTCATGTTGACCAGCGCGTGAATCGCTTGATGCAACTGGGCTTCAACCAAGCCGCCCATTTCGAGCACGTTGGTGGAGATGGAGTTCAGTTCCGCGTCGAACTGACTGGAGATGTGTTTTTCACTCATGATTAACCAAACCTTCCTGTGATGTAGTCTTCGGTCTCGGTGCGCTTGGGCTTGAAGAAAATCTGCTCTGTGGAGCCGAATTCCATCAATTCACCCAAGTACATGTAGGCGGTGAAGTCACTGCAGCGCGCTGCCTGCTGCATGTTGTGTGTGACGATGGCGATGGTGTAGTCCTGCTTCAGTTCGTGCACCAGTTCTTCAACTTTGCCGGTCGAAATGGGGTCCAGCGCCGAGGTTGGCTCGTCAAGCAATAACACCGACGGTTTGACCGCCACGCTGCGGGCGATGCACAAACGTTGTTGCTGGCCGCCAGACAGTGACAGTCCGTTCTGACCCAGTTTGTCTTTGACTTCGTTCCACAGCGCCGCCTTGGTCAGCGCCCATTCAACGCGCTCGTCCATGTCGCTCTTGCTCAGGTTGTCGTACAGACGAACACCAAAGGCGATGTTGTCGTAAATCGTCATCGGGAATGGCGTTGGCTTTTGAAAGACCATGCCGATGCGTGCACGTAGCAAGTTCAGATCTTGGCTTTTGTCCAAAATGTTGTTGCCGTAGAAATTGATCTCTCCTTCAGCGCGCTGGCCCGGGTACAAGCTGTACATTCGGTTGAGCGTGCGCAACAACGTTGACTTGCCACAACCCGATGGCCCGATGAAGGCGGTCACTTTGCGCTCAGCGATGTTCATGCTGACATCTTTAAGACCGCGAAAGTTGCCGTAATAAAAATTGAGGTTGCGCACCTCGATGGCGTTTTTCAGTTCAATGGTGGTTTCAGGCATTGAGAGGTCCAGGTTTCTAAATAGGTTGCAGGGAAGAATTTGGGGGGTGCTGGGCTGTTCAACTCAGCTGCGAACCTTGTCCCGAAAAAAAACACGCGCCAGAATATTGAAGACCAAGACGGTCATGGTGATCAGCAAAGCACCACCCCACGCCAGTCGAATCCAGTTTTCATAAGGGCTCATGGCGAATTGATAGATCACGACTGGCAAATTGGCCATGGGTGCGCCCATGTTGGTGCTGTAAAACTGGTTGTTGAGTGCCGTGAAAAGCAGTGGTGCTGTTTCACCACTGATGCGCGCAATGGCCAAGAGCAAGCCGGTCATCACACCGCTTTTAGCGGCGCGCAAGGTGACCAAAGTCGAGACTTTCCAGCGTGGTGCACCCAGTGCAAAAGCAGCTTCTCGCAGGCTTCCGGGTACCAGGCGCAACATGTTTTCGGTGGTCCGCATAACGACCGGTACAGCAATCAGTGACAAAGCCAAGCTGCCCGCGTAACCTGAAAAATTCCCCACCGTGGCCACTGCAATAGAGTAGACAAATAATCCCAGCACGATGGAGGGCGCGGACAGCATGATGTCGGTCACAAAGCGGGTGACTTCGGCTGTCTTGCTCTGGTCACCATACTCTGTGAGGTAGATGCCGGCAAAAATCCCGATGGGTGTGGACACCAGGACCGACAGGCCAACCATCATCAAGCTGCCGATGATGGCGTTTCTCAAACCGCCGCCGTCTGAGCCCGGTGCCGGCGTGTCTTGGGTGAACATGTTCCAGTCGACGGCTGCCAGTCCGTTGGAAAACAACACAAATAAGATCCACAGCAAAACGGCCAGCCCGATGGCCATGGCGCTCATCGACAGGATCAGACCTTGGGTATTGGCGCGGCGGCGACGGTTATAAAGTTTTTGGTTCATGTGGGTCAACATCTCAAGCTCCTTTGGCTTTATCGGCTCGCAAGACCAGAATTTTGGCCATCGCCAGCACCACGAAGGTGATCACAAACAGCACAAAGGCGAGCGCAAACAGGGCTGCGATGTGAAATTCATCGGCCTCGCCAAACTCGTTGGCCAGGGTCGATGCGATGGACGTGCCCGGGGAAAACAAGGACGTCGGCATGCGGTTGGCGTTGCCGATGACAAATGTCACCGCCATGGTCTCGCCCAAGGCGCGTCCCAAGCCCAGCATGATGCCGCCAATCACGCCTTTTTGGGTGTACGGCAAGACCACTTTGCGCACCACTTCCCACGTGGTGCAACCCAAACCATAAGCAGATTCACGCAGGATGGGCGGTGTGACTTCAAAGACATCGCGCATCACGGCGGCGATGAACGGCAGCACCATGAAGGCCAGTACAATGCCGGCGGCCAAAATACCCATGCCGTTGGTGGCCCCGCCGAACAAAAATCCTACCAGCGGCATGCCGCCCAGTACTTTTTGCAGGGGTACTTGCAGGTAGTCGGCGAACAAGGGCGCGAACACGAACAAGCCAAACATGCCGTAAATGATGGACGGTACGGCAGCCAACAATTCGATGGAGGTGCCGAGAGGGCGACGCAACCAGACCGGGCAAGTCTCAGTTAAAAAGACCGCGATACCAAATGCCAGCGGCACGGCGATCAACATCGCAATACCCGCACTGGCCAAGGTGCCGACGATCGCAATCGCGGCCCCAAATTCTTCGTTGACGATGTCCCACTCCACATACCAAAGGAAATGCAGCCCAAACTTGTGCAGTGCTGGCCAGGCATTGATGAACAAGGACGCAATGATGCCTGTCAGGGCGATCAACACCAGCAGCGAGAAGCTCTGTGTGATGCGGTGAAAAAAGAAATCTTGAATGCGTTGGCGCTTAGCGACTGCGATCATGGCTTGGCTACCTGTTTCGCTGGCTAGGTCAATCGGGGGCGATGGCAAAGTCATGATGGCTTCCACACTCATTTAAATACCTTGGAGTTGTCAGATATGGACTAAAACCCGCCGAGACGCTTGCGGCAGCTCGGCGGGTTTTATGGGAGACCCAGAATTACTTCTGGATTTGTGACCAGACTTTGGCGCGAATCTGGTTTGTCAGGCTGTCCGGCAGCGACACATAGTCCAGGTCATCGGCCATTTTCTTGCCATTTTTGAAGGCCCAATCAAAGAACTTCAGGGCTTCTGCGGAAGCGGCTTTGTCGGCAGGATTCTTGTACATCAAGATGAAAGAAGCCGTGCTGATCGGCCAGCTGGCGGCACCCTTGGCGTTGACCATGGACACGCCCATGCCTGGCACGCTGAACCAGTCAGCACCGGCGGCTGCAGAGGCGAAGGTTTTGTCGTCCGGGCTGACGTATTTGCCGTCGGCGTTTTGCAGCTGCATGAAGTTCATGCCGTTTTTCTTGACGTAAGCGTATTCGACGTAGCCGACTGCACCTTTGATGCGGTTGACGTTGGCGGCCACGCCTTCGTTACCTTTGCCGCCGACAGAAGAAGCGGCTGGCCATTTGACCGCAGCGCCTTTGCCGACTTTGTCAGCCCATTCTTTGCTGATGGAGGTCAGGTAGTCGGTGAAGTTGAAGGTCGTGCCCGAGCCGTCAGCGCGGTGCACCACGGTGATGTTTTCATCAGGCAGTTTTTTGCCGGGGTTCAAAGCCACCAGCTTGGCGTCATTCCATTTGACGATGGTGCCCAAGTAAATATCAGCTAGCACGGGACCGGTGATGCGCAATTCGCCAGGCTTGAAGCCATCCAGATTCAACACGGGCACAGTGCCGCCAATGATGGCCGGGAACTGAACCATGCCGTCTTTGTCCAAGTCTTCACCGCTGACTGGGGCATCCGAGGCACCAAAAGTCACGGTTTTGGCGCGGATTTGCTTCAGACCACCGGAGGAGCCGATGGATTGGTAGTTCATGCCGATGCCGGTGACGGCTTTGTAGCCTTCAGCCCATTTGGCATAAATTGGGTAAGGAAATGTTGCGCCGGCACCGGTCAAATCAGCGGCCATGGCCGAGCTCATGGCGAAACTGGCGAATGCGGCTGCAGCAACTGTTTTGAGTAGCATGCGTTTGGTGTTCATAGGAGTCCTTGAGATAGATGAGTGAAGAACAGCATGCACTTTATGGCTCTTGTGTGACAGCCGTGTGACAGTGTTGTCTTGTCACATGATCTTCGGACAGTGATCGCGTTGTGTCAATCGTCAGAAATCAGTACTTTTTGGCGTGAAGCGCGCCACAGCAGCGCCAAAAAGCAAATGGCCACAGCCGCCAGCGCCAGCGTGGCGGCTGTCCAGAAGCTGACTGGAAGTTGCGATGCGGCCAGCCCGGAGGTGCCGATATAAGCCAAAAAGTAGCCGCCAGCCAGTCCAAAGCCCCACAACAACACGCTGTAAATGAGCAGTGGCAGCAAGGTGATGCGGTAGCAGCGCAACAAAAAGGCACAAACCGCCTGCAAGGAGTCTGCCAGATGGTAAAGCGCCACCCAAGCCAGCAGCGTCGAGGCGGTGAGAACGACTTCGGAATTGCGTGAATACCAGGCCGGGATCTGCTGGCTCAGCAGCCACAACAGCAGCGCCAGCGCCGAGGCGCTCAGCGCTGACAGGCTCAAGGCCAAGCCGACCACGCGCCGCGCTTGGGCTGGCTCGCCCGCGCCTAGCCAGAAGGAAACGCGGGCGCTGCAAGCAATCGCCAGCGACAGCGGCACCATGTACAGCACCGCCGCCATGCTCGCGGCAATCTGGTGGCTGGCAGCGGCCACGGTGCCCAGCCGGGCGATGAACAGGGCCATCAGGGTGAAGGACGTGACTTCGACCATGTAGGCCAGACCCGCCGGTAGGCCGAGCCGTGCAAAACTCCGGATTTGCCGCCAGTCGGGCTTTTCCATGCGGGTCCAAATGTTGTAAGGCAGGTAGAGCGCGTTGGTGCGCAACAGCCAACAAGCCAACAACAGCAGCAGGTAATTGACGACCAGCGTGGCCCAGGCGCAGCCCACCGCGCCCATAGCGTCCAGCCCACCGCCGCCAGCGACGAACCAAATTGACAGCGGAATTTTCACAACCAGTGCGCCGATTTGCAGCCAGGTGATCAACACCGGTTTGCCCAGCGCTTGGTTCAAGGTACTGAACAGCCGAAACAGCAACGCCGGCACAAAGGCGAACGCCAGCACCGCCAGGTACGCCTGAACTTCGCTTTGCATGGAGGCCGGAATTTTGGCCCAGTGCAGCAGCGGCCCTGGAAACAACAGCGCGCCAATCCCTGCCAGGCTGATGAGGCCGCACAAATACAGGCTTTGCCGGATCGACTGGCCGACCGCGTGATGATGGCGGGCGCCGCGCATTTCTGCCCAAATCGGCAGCAACGCTTGAATGATGCCAATCAGGCCAACGTAAACGCTGATGTAGATGGCCGAGCCGACCGACAAGGCGGCCAGTGCGGTGTCGCTGTAGCGGCCGGCGATCACGGTGTCGGCGACGCCAAAAGCCATGATGGCGAGCTGCCCCACCAACACGGTACTGGCGTGTTGGCCAATGATTTTGAGTTCTTTCACGCGTTGAAAATCACCGGCGTGCCGTGGCTTCAGAAGGCTTGAAGCGGCGGTACACCACCATGTTTTCGCTGCGGTCTGCCGGGCGACGGACCATGATCATTCGCTCCCATTCAGCCCGATTGACGCTTTGCCCCATGCTGGACAACGATTTCGTGTCGACCAGCAGATACGGGCAGCTGGTCTCTGGTCCGATGGGGCGCAGGTCCAGCTTCTGGTGGTAGCGCAGTGCGGCAATCTGTGCTGTGTTCAAACCCAGCACGGCGACGCAGGCTTGCCGGTTCACCTGCCAAGCGATCTGCCGCGACATCGACTCGTAACTGCGGGCAAAGTCCAGCAATGGCAGCCACAGCGTCATCAGAAGCAACCAGCACAGCGTGGTACCACCAGCCGGCAGAATCAGTGACTTCCAGATCGCCGCGCGCTGCTGACCGGCGCGCCATTTCACCAGCCAAGCCCAGGCCAGTGTGGCCAGCAAAGCCAAGCCAAATGCCAGCGCTGAAAAGCTGGGCTCAAAGCCGGGTGCCAGCTTGGCCACGTTGGCGGCAGGTTGTCGGGGCACACCGGTTTGCATGGCGACCCAAATCACCCAGATGGCAATCCCGCAGGATGTGAAAAACAGCAGAGTGAACCAGTCGATCAAAGACGCGACGCTGCGCCTCAGAGTCGGCAGTGCAAAGGCGGCGAGCGTCGCCAGCGGTGGCAGGCTCAACAGCAAGCTGCGGTCTGAGGCGCCCGTCAGCAACGTGGTGCCGATAGCCACGACCGCAAACCACAAAGGCAGGGCGACATGGCGACTGGTTAATTGGCGACGCCAGCGAATCAGCGTCCACAGCGCCAGCGGCCAAGCCGGCCACGGAAACCACAGCAGCAAGCGGATGATGCTGCCCCACTCTTTGTGGGCTTCAGAGGTGCTCAGGGCCGCCACATCAATGCGCCAAACCCATTGGTCAAGCGCGTAGGCCAGCAGCGCTGTGGCCAGCGTAGCGCTCAGCATCAGTCGCATCCAGCCGCGGGTGGTGGCTTGATCGCTTGACTCACCGCCCCAGCGGCGGTGCGCCCATTCCACCAACACGCTGCCGATGCCAAGCAGCACTGCAACTGTCGGCGCGCCGCTTAACATCAGCCCGGTCATGCCGACGATAAAGCCTGCGGCCGGCCCGAAGACCCGTCAAGGGCTGCGGTAAGGACTGGCGGCGACGCTGTAAAACATCAGCGTCATGAAGCCGAGTTGGGCCATGGCCGGGGTGGTTTCGTGCGACAACTGGGCCAGACCCAAACACGCGATCAGGGCCAGCAAACCGGCATCGGCCATGGCACGGGCGTAGTCGGCCGGGCTGGCTTCGCCACCAAAGGCAAAAGCCACCGGTTGCGCTTGCGGGCTGCGCGCCAAGTAATACACCGAATACCAAGTGCCCGCCAGCGTCAGCGCCAGCAACACAATATAGGGCAGACGCGCGGCCAGAGCCGGGTCTAAAAAGGGCATGGCCTGAATCGCCAAGGCGCCCATCCAATACGGCAGCAGGCTGTCAAAACCAGCGGTGATGCCAATCAAGTTAGGTTGCAACCAGTCGCTGCCGGTGGCCGCCATTTGCTGCATGACCCCGAAGGCGGTGATGTCTGCGTCCTTCCACGGGCCACGCCCGACCAGACCCGGCAGCACGTAAGCCACGCAAAAAAGCAGCAGCGCAAGGCGCGGCAACCTGCGAACGGCAGACTGAGCAATGAGGGCGGGAGAAGGTTGGTTCAAGGCGAGTTTGAGCGATAGTGGATGGGAGTCGGCGTAGCCTTCATCATGCGGGAAATTCAGGTTTCAGGGCGAAAAAAAAGCAGCCTGAACTTCAGGCTGCTTTTCGGATCGGCGTGAAACGATTCGAAGTTTACTTGGCAGCAGTTTTGCCGAAGCGGTTACGAAAGCGCTCGACACGGCCACCCATGTTGTCCACGGATTTTTGTGTGCCGGTGTAAAACGGGTGCGACTCACTGGAGGTGTCCAGCTTGTACAAAGGCAATTCGCGACCATCATCCATCTTCACCATTTCTTTGGTGTTGACGCATGAACGCGTGACAAACTTGAAGTTGTTCGACAAGTCCACGAAGCAAACTTCGCGGTAGTTAGGGTGAATGCCGTCTTTCATATTCTTTCCTTATTCGTTGCGGTAGCCACCCAAGCCAGTCTTGGACACTTTCCGCTAAGCCGCCTATTATGGCATTAAAAAGCGCCTTCCGACCAAATTTCGCCGATGAGCGGTGCATGCGCATCCCCCAGCAGGGGCCGCGGAACCGGCTCAGCCGGGCCGCAGGCGCAGCGCCCCCTCGGGGGGCAGCTTTTACACGCAGTGAAAAGCGTGGGGGCTACCCACCCCTTCTCATCATGTCAAAGAACTCGTGGTTGTTCTTCGTCGCCTTCATGTTCTTGAGCATCAACTCCATCGACTCGATTTCGTCCATGTTGTACATGAACTGACGCAGAATCCGTGACTTTTGCAGGATCTCAGGCGCCAACAGCAACTCTTCCTTGCGGGTGCCGCTGCGGTTCAGATTGATGGCCGGGAACACGCGTTTTTCGTACAAGCGGCGATCCAGATGAATCTCGCAGTTGCCCGTGCCCTTGAATTCTTCAAAGATCACTTCGTCCATCCGGCTGCCGGTGTCGATCAGCGCCGTGCCGATGATGGTCAGGCTGCCGCCTTCTTCAATCTTGCGGGCGGCGCCAAAAAAGCGCTTGGGGCGCTGCAATGCGGCTGCGTCGACACCACCGGTCAGGACTTTGCCTGACGATGGCAGCACGTTGTTGTAAGCGCGGGCGAGGCGGGTGATGGAGTCCAGCAAAATCACCACGTCTTTGCCAAGCTCAACCAGACGTTTGGCGCGTTCGATGACCATTTCAGCGACGTGAACGTGACGTGCAGCGGGCTCGTCAAAGGTCGACGAAATCACTTCGCCGCGCACGCTGCGCTGCATTTCCGTCACTTCTTCCGGGCGTTCGTCCACCAGCAAGACCATCATCACGGAGTCGGGGTAGTTGGCGGTGATGGCGTGAGCGATGTTTTGCATCATCACGGTTTTGCCAGATTTTGGCGGCGCGACCAGCAAGGCGCGCTGGCCTTTGCCGATTGGGGCAATGATGTCGATGATCCGGCTGGTCAGATTTTCTTCGCCCTTGATGTCACGCTCTAACTTGTACTGCTCGCGTGGGAACAGCGGCGTCAAATTCTCGAACATCACCTTGTGCTTGTTGTCTTCAGGTGCGCCGTCGTTGATTTTGTCGAGTTTGTTGAGTGCAAAGTAGCGCTCGCCGTCTTTGGGCGTGCGGACTTCACCTTCGATCATGTCGCCGGTGTGCAGGTTGAAGCGGCGGATCTGGCTTGGGCTGATGTAGATGTCATCGGTCGAGGCGGTGTAGCTCGAATCCGGTGCGCGCAAAAAGCCAAAGCCGTCGGGCAGCACTTCAAGGACGCCGTCGGCGACGATGGTTTCACCCGTTTTTGCGCGCTTTTTGATGATGGCAAACATCAATTCCTGCTTGCGCATCCGGCCAACGTTTTCGATCTCAAGGGCTTCGGCTTGCTTGAGGACTTCAGACACGTGCAGTGCCTTGAGTTCGTTTAAGTGCATGGGGTTACCTGCGTAATGAGAACTCTAAGGAGAGAGTTCAACTGAAAAAACGGGGGGAGGTTGGATAAGTCGAATCAGCGAGATGACGGCTTAGAGGGGTTTTCTAAAACCGGCTGTCAGTGCTGGAATTCGCACTCTCTGTCCAGAAGACAGCAGCGAATATGACAAATTATGACAGGAAAAAAATGGGGGTTTATCAGGCTCTGCAGTGCGCTATGGCACAAGGACGAGCAGGAATCAAAAAAAAGAAGCTCAGAGGAGCTTCTTTTTGGGGGCGGCTTCAGGCCAGTTGCTGGTCGATGAAGGCAGTCAATTGAGCTTTGCTCATGGCGCCGACTTTGGTGGCAGCCAGTTCGCCGTCTTTGAACAACATCAGCGTTGGTATGCCGCGAATACCGAACTTGGCGGGGATGTCGCGGTTCTCGTCGACGTTCATTTTGGCAATTTGTAGTTTGCCGTCGTAGCTGGTGGCGACTTCATCAAGAATCGGTGCAATCATCTTGCAAGGACCGCACCACTCGGCCCAATAGTCCACCAACACAGGCTGGGTCGACTTGAGCACATCGGCTTCGAAGGTGGCATCGGTGGTATGTTTAATCAGTTCGTTGGCCATGATGGCTCCTTCAAAAGGTGGTTCAAGATGCGACAAAAGTTATGGTTATTGTGTCAGAAAGCCAGTACCCTCGTTGTCGGTGAAGCCTTCGCGGCCTTCTGTACTCACGATAGCCCAGTCTCTAACTTCCACCTGTAACTTTAATCGTGACGCCATCCCACTTCATTGACATCAGCTGGTCCAGCGTGACCCGGCAGATCCACGGCCATATTGCCAGCCGCGGGCTGCACCCGGCGGCCTGCGTCGTGCTGGTGCCCTATGCGCAGTTGATGCAGCAGGCGCGCACGGCTTGGGCGGCGCAAGGCACGGCCTCCTTTGTGCCGCGCTTTGAAACCACCATGAACTGGGCCAACAGTTTGCAGGCACCGTTGGACGGGCCTTTTGAGCCTGCGGTCAGCGACATACGGATGGATGCGGCCTGTGACTTGCTGACGGCTACAGGGTTGTTGGAACGTGCCGGTCTGGGCGCTCACAAAGAGTTGTTGGCGGCTCGTTTGGTGGAGTCGGCTTGGTCGGTGGCGCGGCTGGCGGCCGCTTTGCCACCCGCACAACGCCCGGAATGGGGGCAGCGCCTAGGCGGTTTGTTGGCGGCCGGCATGGATGCGCCGCTGCTGGCGCTGGAGTCGGCGGTGGGTCAAATTGCGCTGGCTTGGGCGTCGACCTCGGCTTACCCGACCGATGTTTTGTTCAGCGTTGCGGCTTGCACTGGCGACTTGTTGCTGGTGCTGGAAGGTTTTCAGGCCGATCCGTTGACCGACGCCTTGAAGGCGCAGTGGGCCGACCGTGCGGTCACTTTGCGCTTGGTCGATGACGAGTTTTCAATGACTGAAACGCCACCCGCCTTGCAACTCGCGCAAGACGCCGAAGACGAGGCGCAGCGTGCCACCGCCTGCGTGCTGGCGCGACTTGGCCAAGGCTGCTTGCCGGTCGCCTTGGTGGCGCAAGACCGCGTGCTGACCCGCCGTGTACGCGCCATGCTCGCCAACAAAGGTGTGGCGGTGCGAGACGAGACTGGTTGGAAACTGTCCACCACGCGTTCTGCGGCAGCGCTGATGAGCCTGCTGCGGGCCGCGACATGGGACGCCTCAACCGATGCCATGCTGGACTGGCTGAAAAATGCGCCTGTTTTCAATGCAGCAGCTGTCACCGCAGCCGAAATCGAATTGCGTAAAACCGGTGTGCGCGAATGGCGCTCTGTCCGCCACGCTGAAACCGCCTCACTGACCGCCAGTGCCGCGTTGGCCGCTCTGGCTGCGCCCTTGCTGGCACCATTACAAGGCGGCAAAGCACTGATGCCCTGGCTGCGCTCGCTGCGTGGCGCGCTGCAGGCGTCCAAGCAATGGGAAACCTTGCTCAGCGACACGGCAGGGCAGGCCGTGATGGACGCGCTGCGGCTGCGCGAAGGGCTTGAAAATGAATTCGAAACCTTCGGTGCTCGTTTGAGCCTGCGCGACTTCACCGCTTGGGTCAATCAGGTGCTGGAGTCGGCCAGCTTCACGCCCGAACATCCGCCTGAAGCGCAAGTGGTGATCTTGCCGCTGAGCCAATTGCTGGGCCGGCCGATGCAGGCGGTGGTTTTCCCTGGCGCTGATGAAGTCCGTTTGCCGGTGTCGCCCGAGCCGCCCGGCCAGTGGACGCCAGCGCAACGCGCGTTGCTGGGTTTGCCTTCACGCGAGACCTTGGCTGCAGCGGCCCGCGCGGCCTGGTTGTATGCCTTGCAGTTCAATCCGGTCGACGTGCTGTGGCGCAACAGCGAAGGCGGCGAGCGCATCATGCCGAGCGGTTTTGTGCAGGCTTTGCTGCTCGCGCCCGAAATCGAGTTGGCGGCAGACGCACGCTTGCAGCGCGCGATTACCCTGCAACCCACGGCTATGCCCGCGCCCGTGGGTCAAGCGCTGCCGGTGACGCGCCTGTCGGCCAGCGCGTATGAAGATTTGCGCCGCTGCCCTTACCGGTTTTTTGCGATGCGCCAGCTCAAGCTGCAAGCCGTCGAGGAACTGGAAGGCGAGTTGGGCAAGCGCGATTTTGGCAATTGGCTGCACGCCTTGCTCAGCCACTTTCACGTGGCGCTCCAACAAACCCCGACCACCGATGCGTCTGAGCGGGTGCGGATGATGAACCAGGCCGCTGAACGCGCCACGCGGGAAATGGCGCTGGCCGACAGCGAGTTCCTGCCCTTTGCCGCCGCGTGGCCAAGGGTGCGTGAGGGCTACCTGCTGTGGCTGACGGGCCATGAAGCGTCGGGTGCGCAATTTGCCGAGGCCGAGCAATGGAAAGAAATGCCTATCGGCCCGCTCACACTGATGGGCAAGATCGATCGGATTGACCGCTTGCCTGATGGCCAACCGCTGGTGTTAGATTACAAAACCGAGTCGCGCAGCACCACCTCAGATCGCATCAACGACCCGCAGGAAGACACGCAGCTGCCGTTTTATGCGGCGCTGCTGAGTGACGATCCACTCACTGCAGCCTACGTGAACCTGGGGGAAAAAGAGCCGACCAAAAGTTATGCGCAAGAGGCCATCGTGGACCTGCGAGATGAGTTGATTGGCAGCATTTTGAGTGACATGAGCCGTATCGCCGAGGGTGCGCGTTTGCCGGCCATCGGCGAAGGCAAGGCCTGCGACTATTGCGATGCCCGCGGCCTGTGCCGGCGTGACTTTCGGGTGGCCGCATGACGCAGCCAGCCGCTTACGAACGCAACGGCGCGCTGGTTTCGGCCGATGCCTTTTACGCCATCGCTTGCGACCCGCGCCGCAGCGTGGCGGTCGAGGCTTGCGCCGGGGCTGGCAAGACCTGGATGCTGGTCTCGCGCATGGTGCGCGCCTTGCTCGAAGGCGTCGAAAAAGCCGGCACCGAGGGTCGCCTGCAGCCGCAGGAAATTCTGGCCATCACCTTCACCAAACGTGCGGCTGGCGAAATGCGCGAACGGCTCTACGAGTGGCTCGCTGAATTCGCCCATGCAGACCGCGCCACGTTGCTCCACGAATTGCAGATTCGCGGTGTGCCGGGCCTGCACGACGAGGCCACGGCGTCACGCTTGGCGACGCAACTTCAGGGCTTGTATGCGGGCATGCTGGCCACCGGCCGGTCGGTGCAAATTCGCACCTTTCACGGCTGGTTTGCGGCCTTGTTGCGCAGCGCCCCGGTGGCGGTCTTGCAAAGCCTGGGCTTGCCGGTCAATTACGACTTGCTGGAAGACGACAGCCAAGCCCGGGCGCTGGTTTGGCGGCGTTATTACCAAGCCTTGGTGGGCAACCCGGCCTTGAAGGCAGACTTCGAAGCCGTCGTCTTTGCTTATGGCCGTTCGCAAACCGAAAAAGCCCTGCAAGCAGCGCTCGACAAACGGGTCGAGTTCGCGCTGGCCGACGCGGCTGGTGTGACCGATGACTCGGTGAAGTCTTTCGGCGAACAATTTCCTGACTTTGCAGCTTTCGATGAGCCGGAAGATGCTTTCACCACCGGTCCGGCGCACCAACTGCTGGTCGATGCCGCCATCGCTTTGGGGCGTGCAACGGCGGTGACTTTTTCGGCCAAAGGCGCAGAGTTGGAGCGCGCCTTGACCGCCGGCGACAGGAGCGCGGTGTACTTGGCCTTGCTGACGACTGAAGGCAAAGCCCGCAAGTTCGGCGAAAAAATAATCGGCATCAGCACGGTCCGGGAAGCCCAAGAACTGGTGCTGGCCGTGGCCGCTGCCCGCCATCAGCACGAAGCCTGGGCCTACCAGCAGCGCATGGCGCGCTTGACGCGCTTGCTGATTGCAGAGTTCGCAGAGCTCAAGCGCGAACGCGGCTGGGTCGACATGAACGACGTCGAACGTGCTGCATTGGTCATGCTGGGAGACCCGGTGTTGTCGGGCTGGGTGCAAGAAAAACTCGATGCCCGCGTGCGGCATCTGTTGATCGACGAATTTCAAGACACCAATCCGCTGCAGTGGCAGGCGCTGCTGGCTTGGTTGGGCAGCTACACCGGTGCCGGGCAAGCGCCCAGCGTGTTCATCGTGGGTGACCCGAAGCAAAGTATTTACCGCTTCCGCCGTGCCGAACCGCAGGTGTTTCGGGCGGCCCAAGCCTTTGTGCAGAACGGTCTGGGCGGCGACTTGCTGAGCTGCGACCACACCCGGCGCAACGCGCAAGGCGTCATCAGCGCCGTCAATGCGGCCATGGC
>Ga0075464_10000295_pt1 | contig 21611 bp, 19 predicted proteins | sample DEB19_08_DNA_5_FD_75068 | JGI IMG/M metagenome (GOLD analysis project Ga0075464, IMG submission 75068) | Aqueous microbial communities from the Delaware River and Bay under freshwater to marine salinity gradient to study organic matter... | ecosystem: Environmental > Aquatic > Marine > Coastal ...
AAATGAAATTAAACTTTAAAAAATATGGTGATGCACCTGAAATATTGATAATTATTCATGGATTTTTGGGTTCACTTGACAATTGGCATACACTGGCAACTGAATTTGGAAAACACTTTTCAGTATATACAATTGATATGCGAAACCATGGTAAATCGCCACATAGTGAACACCACAATATTGAATTAATGGTAAATGATTTGGCTAATTTTATGGATGAACATCAAATAAAATCTGCAAATATTTTGGGCCATAGCATGGGCGGAAAAGTAGCCATGCAATTTGCCTTTGATTTTCCCGATAAAATTGAAAAATTAATAGTTGCAGATATTGCACCAAGACAATATAAACGTGGCCACGATTTAGTTTTTGAAGCTTTAAATGCTGTAAAATTTGACCAAATTACTAAAAGAAAAGATGCTGAAGATATCATGTTTCATTTGATACCAGATTTTGGAACTCGTCAATTTTTATTAAAAAACCTTACTCAAAACATTGATGGCGGTTATGCTTGGCGAGTAAACTTACCAGTTTTAGAAAAAGAATACGATGAAATTACTAAACCCATCATTTATAATGGCGTGTTTTTAAAACCTGCATTATTTTTACGTGGTTCACTTTCTCTTTATATTCAACCAGCTGACGAAATTGAAATTCAGGAACATTTTATTTTAGCTCAAATTTACACCATTGAAGATGCGGGACATTGGCTTCATGCTGAAAAGCCAAAAGAATTTTATGAAAAAGTGTATTCTTTTTTAAATGAAAACTAAATTTTATTCAGAATTTATCAAAAAAAGAGCATATTTGAATAAAAAGCTTGAAAGTTTATAACCACTTTGCAAAATTGTAAAATTGATTTTTAGCTACTTAAACAAAAAAAAATAAAAAAAAGGGCTTAGCATTTGTATAACTTGAATGTTTTTATACTTTTGCACTCCCTAAACAATGCGAAAGTAGCTCAGTTGGTAGAGCGCAACCTTGCCAAGGTTGAGGTCGCGAGTTCGAGCCTCGTCTTTCGCTCCATTATTAATCAAATTTTTCTTTTATTAGAAAAAATAGTTAATAGGCCCGGGTGGTGGAATTGGTAGACACGCAGGACTTAAAATCCTGTATCCTTTAAAGATGTGCGGGTTCAAGTCCCGCCCCGGGTACTAAAGCCTTTGAATTTATTCAAAGGCTTTTTTTATGCTTTTAAATAAACCTTTTCCTTAGAAATCATCATCAAATTCATCGTCAAGTAGCAAATAGTTATTTAATAAATTATCGTTCAAATTAGGAAACATTCGGTCTTTTTCAGTTTGTTCTTCGTAAAAATTATTTTCCTTCTTAATAGTTTTGATACGTTTTAAAAGAGAATCAAATGAAGTAACTTCTGCAGGCAAACACATTTCTTTAAAAGCAATCACTTCATCTTGAATATTTAACAAGCGTTCTTCAAACTCATTGATGTCCAAATCATCAAATTGCTTTTCTAAATCTATCAAACTTGACTTTAATCTTTCTAATTCTATATTCTTCATATATTTACTTTTCATTTATTAATGGTAAAAATGCAAATTTGGCTTTCGTTTTTTATTTTTCAAAATTATAAATAAAACTATATTGCTAGAAGTTTGTAATTAAATATAATTATGTCATTTAAAATATATACAAAAACTGGCGATACTGGCCAAACCTCATTGATTGGCGGTGTTAGAGTTCCCAAATTTCACTTAAGAATAGAAAGCTATGGCACTGTTGATGAATTAAATTCATATATTGGCTTAATAAAAGATAGTTTAACAAACGCCAAATTTCAAGCCATATTAGCTGAAATTCAAGACCGTTTATTTACTATTGGTAGCCTTTTAGCCAGTGATCCTGAAAAAAGTAAAATGAAAGTTCCCGATATTTTTGAAAAAGACATTGAATTACTAGAAAATGAAATGGATGCAATGGATAAAACTTTACCAGAATTGAAAAGTTTTGTTTTGCCAGGCGGCAATATTGTTGCCTCTCATTGCCATGTGGCTCGATGTATTTGCCGCAGGGCAGAAAGATTAGTGGTTCATTTGGCAACAGAAACAGAAGTAAATCCAATTGTTCCAAAATATTTAAATCGTTTGAGTGATTATTTATTCATGCTTTCTCGCAAAGTTGTAATTGATTCAGGTGCTGCCGAAATAGCTTGGAGACCAAGAATGTAGATTAGACGATGGACGATAGACCATGGACGATAGTTGATGGAATAGATTTATTTGCTATCGTCTATTGTCCATGGTCTATTAACCACCATCAGCATATAAAAATAGGAAAGCCAAATTATTCTGCCATCGGCAATGGTAGAAAAATAAGAAAGAAAATATAAAAAAATTGCACTCCCAAAACTTGCCAAACAAGCTAAATATAAAGGGTTTTCAATAATTTGATGAAAGGTTTTAGTAAATAATTTTTTGAAAAATAAAAAGCCAACTAATCCAAAACTTAATATCACACTGAACCAAGAGTTGAATCGGTGAAAATTAATAGAAGCGCTTTTTAAATCAAAAGTCCAAAAATTATTACGGGTGGTTTCTAACGAAATGGGTGCGTATTTTCTAATAAAATAAAGTCCAAATAAGTATAAAATAAAAGTAACTAATGTTACAAAAATTGCATTTTTCTTGTTGTTTTTAAAATGATAAAACAAATAAAAAGGAATGCTGATGGCAATTGTTTCTTTAACGCATAATCCCAATAAAACAGCCAATACAAACAACCATGCTTGTTGTTTAAAAGTAGCGTAAATACTGATTGCAATAAATAAAAACAGCGCAGTATCAACATAAGCAATGCTGGCATAATAAAACATAGGAAATGAAAACAAAAACAGCCAAATAGATTGCCATTTTTTGATGTTTGGAATGTTTAATAATTGCAAAGCAAAATAAAAAATAAACAGCCCTAAAGCCAAAAACAAAGCATTGATTAAATTAATGGAGGTAAGCGCAGAAAAAGGCAAATAACTAGCCATTAATGGAACCAAAAACCTCCAATTAGTGGCCGGTCGTAATGCTAATTCCAATGAATTTCCTCTAAAATATTCCACATAATTTTCAAAATATTTTGCATCGTAAGGTGCTTGTTTTACAATTACTTGATTGCCGTTAAAACGTGGCAAAATCATGGCCATAAAAAGCAAACTGGTGATAATAAAATAAAATAAATTGCTACTTTTCAAGTCCTAAATTAATATGGTGCTGACTAAAATTTGAATACATTTGTATTGCAATTAACGCATAAGTATTTTTAAAACAATAAAACAATGACAGTAAAAATATTTACCGACCAAATGAATCGCGAAATAAGCGTTCAATTTCCTCCAAAACGAATCATTTCGTTGGTACCATCACAAACTGAATTTTTATACGATTTGGGATTAAAAAATGAAATAATTGGACAAACAAAATTTTGCATTCATCCTGAGGAAATGAGGAAGCAAAATACAATGATTGGCGGTACCAAAAACCTGAAATTAGATTTAATTGCGCAGCTAAAACCCGATTTAATTATAGGAAACAAAGAGGAAAACGAACAAGTACAAATTGAATATTTGATGCAACATTATCCTGTTTGGATGAGTGACATAAATACCATGAACGATGCATATGAAATGATGCAAAAAATAGCTGAAATGGTTAACAAAACCAATGAAGCTGAAGCAATCATTCATCAAATAAAAACGGATTTTGACCAATTGAAAATAAAGGTTAATGAAAATAACAATAGCCAAAAATTAGCTTATTTTATTTGGCGAAAACCATATATGGTGGCTGCAAAAAATACTTTTATTAATCATTTAATTGAAACATTGAATTTTGAAAATGTATTTGCTGAAAATATAGAACGATACGCCACCATTACTGAAAATGATATTATTGATAAAAATCCGGCAATTATTTTTCTTTCAAGTGAACCCTATCCATTTAAACAAAAGCATATTAGTGAATTACAAAACTTATTGCCTAAGGCAAAAATAATATTGGTAGACGGGGAAATGTTCAGTTGGTACGGAAGCAGATTACGTTTCAGTGCTAATTATTTCAAAGAATTATTAAACCAAATAGCAAATTAGTTAAGCTTTTGTTTTACATAAATATCATTTGATACTTTTTTTTTATACTTTTGTACGAAATGGAAGAAAATAAAGAAAAAAGAAATCGTTTAGTGATTTTCATACCTTGGGCTTTAGTGGCAATTTTAACAGTATTGAATGGTTTTTTTATCTATAATTATTTTAAAACTGATCAGAAATTAGCAGTTACTGAAGAAATATTATTTGATACGAAAGAAGCAAAAAGTTCATTAGATTCATTGTTAACCATAACAAATAGTGAATTAGCAAGTTATAAAGGTCAAAATGCTTCATTAGATAGTTTGGTAAGTCAAAAAGACAATGATTTAAAGGTATATGCCGATAAAATTAAACGTCTTTTATCGCAGGATAGAATTAGCAAATTGGACTTAGATAAAGCATTAGAAGAAATAGAGCAATTGCGCTATTACAAGCAAAAATACTTAACTCAAATTGATTCCCTTTCAGGTGAAATTGTGATGTTAAATCGCGAAAACTATAAACTAAAAGGCAATATTGATAATCAAAAACGTTCGAACGAAAACTTAAGCATGGAAAATGCTGGTTTGAAAAACAAAGTGGCCATTGGTGCCAAGTTAAATACTTCAGCGTTAATAGTAACTGGCATAAAAATGCGTAGCAATGGCAAAGAAAAAGAAACCATGAAAGCCAAACAAGTAGAACAAATAAAACTGACTTTTAAAATAGCCGAAAACTATGTAGCCGAAAAAGGTAAAAAGGAAGTTTATTTAAAAATTACCAGTTTGGATGGAACTACATTGTATAACCAAGCTACGGGAACAGCTACTTTTAACTATCAAGGGGAAGCTTCATTGTATACTCAAAAGAAGATTGTAGAATTTACTCAAGAAGCGCAAGATGTAAGTATTTATTGGGCAAAAGGAACAGAGTTTAATGTTGGTAAATACAAAGCAGAATTATTTGCTGATGGATTTAAAATTGGCGCTGTTGATTTTGAATTGAAGTAAAAAAAATAATACCTCATTGAAAGCCATATTTAATAAATTTAGATATGGCTTTTTTTATCAAATAGATTCTTTTAAAAAAGTATTTTTGTTTTCAATATTAATCATTCTAAACATTCATTTTTAATGAAAAAAACAGCTTTAATAGTAGCAGGTGGTAACGGTTCCAGAATGGAATCTGATTTGCCAAAACAGTTTATTTTATTAGCTGGTAAGCCAATATTGATGCACACTATTGAAGCTTTTTATAACTGCAATGTTTCAAATATTATTGTGGTTTTACCACCAAATCAAATTGATTTTTGGAAAGAATTATGCACTCAATTTTCTTTCAATTTATCACACGAAATAGTGTCTGGTGGTGCTTCCCGATTTGAATCTGTTCAAAATGGTTTGGTACTTTGCAATGAGGAAGATTTAGTAGCCATTCACGATGGAGTGAGGCCGTTTATAACTGCTGAAATTATTAATAATAGTTTTGATGTAGCAGCCCAAAAAGGCAATGCTGTAGCTGCAGTTCGCTTAAAAGATTCCATTAGAAAAGTAGATTTATTAGGTAACAAAAACGTGAACCGTGATGCTTATTTTTTGATTCAAACGCCTCAAACTTTTAAATGCAACATCATTAAAGAAGCTTACCAAGCGCAAGACCATATTAACTTTACCGATGATGCCAGTGTGTTGGAAGCCAACGGACATGCCATTAACCTGATTCCTGGCGATTACAAAAACATAAAAATAACTACGCCCGAAGACTTATTAGTAGCTGAAGCTTTTTATAAGCATCAATAATTTTTTATACTGCTTTTGAATTTTCTAACTTTGAATTACTGCCAGTGCGGTTTTGCAAACCGCACTTCATATTAAAAGCATTTGCAATGCAAAAAAATAAAAGCCTTTTTAAAAATTTGCTTTTGATTGATACAGTGGAATACGGATTACAAATCCTTACAGTAAATGGTTCGGATTACAAATCCGAACCGGCTGGCTATTAGATGATAATACCAACCTTAAAAATACTTTATTAGCATGGTAAAAAGCGGATTAGAAATTCAAAAATATGGCTTGCTAAACAAAAAAGGTTGGTGAAAACACCAACCTCAGGCAAAAGATATTAAGTTTTTATTCTCCTAACAATACTTCGACTTCTGTCAGTAATAGTGGTAAATTTCTATTTACAATTCCCCAAATTAAATCATCGGAAACAGAGTCATATCCATGAATAATTCTATTTCTAACATCTACAATTTTTCTTGAATTTGAAATGGCTATATCATCATTATGTTTCATAATTCGGCTCATAGCTTCTCCAATTATTTCAATATTTCTTTCAACCGCTCGTTTTGTTTTTAAATCATTTCTATAAACTTCAAATGTTCTTGGAGTATTTACAAAATAGCTTTCAATCTCATTGATTGAATTTAAAATATCAAATAGCCATATTTTAATATTATTATCCATAAATCAATATTTTGTTTTGATTAATAGTATTTAAAAAATAGGGATTTTTTATTGCTTTTTCTTCCAATAAGTCAACATTTCTTTTGAAAATATTTTCTAATGAAAACTTTAAATCGTAATAGTTATCACTGTAATCAAGCACATCTAAATCAAGAAAATCAACAATTAAATCCACATCGCTTTCAATGTTAAATTTATTTGTTAATACTGACCCAAAGGCATATAAACACTTTACTTTATAAGCTTTGCAAAGTTTTTTTATTTCAATATTATTATTTTCTATTAAGTTCATTTACATATTTTGTAATTCCAAAAGTACAAATAAATTAGTAAGTTTTGTTTTAATCAATATACTTTACTTATTCACCTGTTTCCAATTTTTCTGTTTTCCTAGTATAAAAATAATAGAACATCAAAGCGCCAACAATGACCATGGAAGTAGAAATTAACTGCGCTTGTGTTGGGTGAAAACCGCCAATAGAATAGGTGGTGTTTACCCTGATTTTTTCAATGGTAAAACGTTCAATTCCATTTATAATCATATAGAAACTTATCAAAGTTCCTGGTTTAATAAACTTAGCCCTGAATACCCACAATCCAACAAATAAAAGGATGCAAACAATGGCTTCATATAAGGCAGTTGGGAAAACCGGATTGGGTAACATGTAGCAATGTGAACCTGTGCAATTGGTCATTAGAACACCCGCTTTTATTACATTGTTATGGTAATTAAAACCCCAAAACCAATCAGGTAAAAAACTCCATCCTTCAAAATAAATGGCTCTTACATTTGCTAATCCGCCAAACTCGTTGGCATAATAATCGCTAAAATTTGGTAATACATTGGCTTCAAAAAAACCTGGAACAGCTTTCATCATTTCGCCAGCGCCATTGCTCATGTATGCTGAATTCACCACACCCCAATCGCCATCGCCACTTAAATGACAACCAATTCGTCCAATTCCATAAGCTAACATTAACCCTGGTGCAAGTGCATCAGACAAATGAATGGGATCAATGTGATTCTTTTTTGCATAATAAATAACAGACGCTGCCGCCACTATTAAGCCTCCATAAAAAGTTAAACCACTGAACGAAACCAACGAATTAATTGGATCAGCCATTAACTCATCTATGTTTTCTAAATTATGAAATATTTTAGCGCCCAAAATTCCTGTTATGGCAGCTATAAAAAGCACATTCCACATGTGATTATGCGGGAACATAATTCGTTCAATTTCTTTTGGAGTTTTGTCTGCTAATTTTTTATCAGCACTATAAATAGTATAATAACCATAAGCAGCACCAGCCAACAATCCTAAAATACTTCCTTTGGTTGATAAAATAAATTCTTGCGGATTTTGAACTAAAGCATCATAATCAAGAGCAGCTTCTAGCATTTTAAAACCAATAAAAGCCCAAGTAATAATAGCAGTTAATGTTTCTACCGTTGTTGATTTTTTATTGATCCAAATTTTAGAAATGGTTGATTTTAAGAAACCCAATTTCTCTCTTCTTTTCAGTTCGTTTACCGAAGTCATAAATGCTCCAGCAAACGCCAAACCCATCATTAAACCAAAGGTTTGAATGGGCAATGGCAAGTTAAATCCGAACAAGTCTTTTAGTAAATCACTCAGGGTTGCGTACATCGTTTTTTAAAATATTAGTGGTGAATTTATTTTTATTGCTTAGCAATTAAATGCCTTTTAAAGTTAAATAACCAATTAGTTTATAAACCAATTTGGCCATGGTATATTCTGTTAAAATATTTCCTTTTACTGGAGCAATTTCAACTACATCAAAACCAACAATATTTTTAGTGGCAATTACTTTTTTCAAAAACTGAATGGTTTCATTCCACTGCATTCCGTTTGGTTCAGCGGTACCCACCGCAGGCACAATGCTTGGATCAAAACCATCGGCATCAATACTGATATAAACATTGTCGCCAAGCGTTGCAATGGCTTCATCGGCCCAATTGGGATTATTGCGAATTTCATGCGCATAAAAAGTATGGATATGGCTTGATTCTTTAATCAAATTAGCTTCTTCAATGCATTGGGCCCTGATTCCAATTTGAGTTAAAGGAACGCCTAACTCTTGAACCCTGAACATAACACTGGCATGCGAATAAATATTATCGTTATAGGAAGAACGTAAATCGCTGTGTGCATCTATTTGTAAAACATGTACGTTTGGTGTTTTTTCTTTTACCGCTTTTACGCAGCCCAAACTAATGGTATGTTCAGCACCTAAAGTAATCGGGAATTTATTGTCAGCTATTAATTTTGCTGTTTCATTTTCAATCAGTTTTACTGCTTTTGCATCCACTTTTCTTTTAAAATCCATGGGATGCAAAGTGCAAATTCCACCTAACAAATAGCTTTCTTGTTCTAATTCTTCATCGTATAATTCTACAAATTGACTCGCTTTAATAATAGCTTCAGGGCCTTTATCAGACCCACTTAAGTAGCTTGAAGTATATTCATATGGAGCAGATTGAATAACAAACTTGGAGTTTTTATAACTACAATATTTATTGTCTTCAATGGCTAAAAAATTTTTTTTATGGTTGTAAAATTTCATTGTATTTATAAAATATATTTTTGCTTAAAATTTAAAAAACGCTCGTTGGAATAACAAATTCATTATCAATATCAGTTAAAACCAAAGGTTCTGCATTGGTAATACAAATGGTATGTTCAAACTGAGCCGATAATTTTCCATCAATTGTTCTGGCAGTCCACTTGTCTTTTTTGTCCACTTTAGCTCGGGCTTTTCCAGCGTTAATCATGGGTTCAATGGTAAATATCATTCCTGGAACCATTTCTGGACCAAGGTCTTCTGTTCTGCAATGACCAACTTCTGGTTCTTCATGAAACTTTAAACCAACTCCATGTCCGCAAAACTCATAAACTACCGAATAACCCAAAGCACTTACGTATTTATCAATGGCATTTCCAATATAGCCAATTTTATTTCCAGCTTTACATTGTTTAATTCCAATGGCTAAACTTTCTTTGGTGGCATTAATTAATTTTTGAGCATATTCATTTATTTGCCCTACGGCAAACATGGTAGAAGTATCGCCATAATAACCATTTAAAATAGTGGTTACATCAATGTTCATGATATCGCCATCGCGCAAAACATAGGGACCTGGAATGCCATGGCAAATTACATCATTTACGGAAATACAAGTTTCTGCAGGATAGCCTCTATATCCTAAAGTAGCAGGAATGGCTTTGTTATCGCGCATGAACTGGTTACAAATATCATTTAAATATTTGGTGGTAACGCCTGGTTTTACAAAAGGTGCAACGGTTTTTAAAGTTCTTGCAGCTAATATTGAACTTGCTTTTATTCCCTCAATCTGCTCTTGAGATTTAATTATAATTTTCTTCGACACTGTAAAATATGAAATTTTCGCTTGCAAAGTAAATTAAATTATAGCCTTATACAAAGTTATGTTAATTATACTTCGTTTCAATTTTTTAAAATTTACTTTGTAGGTGTAATTAAATAAAGTTAATTTTGCTAAATAAAACAAAAAATATTTATGAAAAATTTATTTATAAAAATACTTTGTCTAACAGCAATAGTATTTTATGCAAAAGGTGTTTCAGCTCAAATGGATGCAGCAAGTTTTATTCGTGCAGGTGAAAGCGATGCTAAAAAATTAATTGGAGCATATTTACAGCCAGTAACAAAAGGTTTGGCAAGTGGTGTAAACGATGCATGGTATAGCACCGCAAAACCATTAGGTTTATTTGGTTTTGATATTAGAGTTGGAGTTGGTGCTTCAATAGTTAATAATGATTCCAAGAATTATACTTTAAACGGAATTGGAATAAATTCAGACCCAAATAGTAAGTTTTTATTAACTCCAATTAGTGCAGATAGAAATACTAATCAACCAACAATTGCTGGCGATGGCAAAGGATCAAGATTAGCTGTTTCTGCTTTAAATCCAATTGATAATTCAAGAATATATATTGATACTATAAGTTCATTTAGTGGAACAAATAGCCCTGTATCTTTTGGAGCTATTCCATTTGTTCAATTTAGTTTGGGCTTAGTAAAAGGTACAGAAATAATGTTTAGAATGATGCCAATACAAAGTGGTGATTTTACTTCAAGTGGTTTTGGTTTTGGTATAAAGCATTCTATTTCTCAATGGATTTGGGGAGTTGATAAATTACCAATTGACATTTCTGGAATTTATACTTTTAACAATAATAATTTAGAATATGCTTTTGGTAGTAGTTTTTTAGACGCAGATAGAAACAGTCCAAATGCACTTGCAACTAATGAATACAAAAATTCACAGAAATTAGAAATAACAACTTCTGGACATCAATTTGGGGCAATAATTTCAAAGAAATTAAGCTTTTTTACTCCATATGCAGGAATTACAATTAACAGAGCAACTTCACAAATAGCAATGAAAGGAATTTACCCAATTCTATCGGTAAGACAAAATGGGGTTTTACCTGAAAAATTCAATGATAATATCACTGATCCAATTTCGATTTCTAATACTGTAAACTCAACAAGAGCGACATTAGGATTCAGAATGAAATTTTTGTTGTTTACATTTGGCGCTGAATATAACCAAGCTTTTTCTGCTAATCAGTTCAATACTTTCAATGCAATATTTGCTTTGAATATTCAACAGCTTTCTCCAATTCCAAAATTATAAAATACAGTAAAATGTCAGTTTGAATTCCTTTCAAATAGCTTTAATTTTTATCAAACATGAAAGATATATTATCAGAACAAGATGTTGACTTTTTAGTGGAAACATTTTATCATAAACTTCAAAAAAATGATGTTTTATCTCCTTTTTTTATCCATACAAATTGGGAGCAACATTTGCCAAAAATGAAACACTTTTGGAATTTTATTTTGTTTGATAAACCTGGGTTTAGAGGAAATATTTACGATGCTCATAGCAATAGGCAAATAAAATCTCCTCATTTTGACATTTGGTTGCAATTATTTTGTGACACTGTAAATGAAAATTTTAAAGGCATCAATGCAACTAAAGCAACTGAAAAAGCCCGAGAACTCTCTATGTTATTCAGCTGGAAATTAGAAGAAACTGAAGGAAAATAAATTGCAAAAAAAAATCTTTACAATTTATTAGAAAATAGTATGTTAGTGCCAAATATTTTCAAGCATATTATTGAATAAAAACTCCAAAATATTATTTTTAGTTTTCGTTATATTTTTACACGTTAAAACCTATGGCCAAATAGTAGACACAGCCTGTATTGGCGAAGTAAATGTAAGGTATAAAGTTAACCAAAATCCTGGCTCTACTTATTTGTGGCAGGTTACTGGAGGAATTATTGCCAATGGACAAGGCACAAATGACATTGGAATAGATTGGGGATTTACTCCTGGAATATATAATATAAACATGACCGAAACCAATGCAGCAAATTGCTTAGGTGATATAATTTCGGCTAAAGTTATAGTACAAGCAAAACCTGATGTTACGTTTTTAGGACCCGATTCCGTTTGTAAAGATGAAAAATTTATTTTACAAGCAAAAGGTGCAACCAATTATACTTGGGAAGGTGGAAGCACAGGAAATGCTTTATTTGTTCAAGCTGTTCAATCTAAAACTTGGTTTGTGGTAGGAACTAACTTTGTTTGTAACAGCGATACTGCTTATAAAACAGTAATTGTTTTGCCTAAACCTAGCGCCATTTTTACTGCAAATACAAATAACGATTGGATGAAAAATGAGGAAGTAATTTTTACTTCCATTGATCCATCTGTAAGTAAATGGATTTGGGAAATAAATGGTAAAAATTTAAATATTAATAACCCAAATTTGAAGTATATTTTTAACGATACTGGTCAAAAGCGAATCATATTAACAGCCACTAATTCCTATAATTGTATCGATACTTTTTCAATTACGAGAAATGTATTTAACCGTTTTGAAATTTATGTGCCTACAGCTTTTACGCCCAATAATGATTATTTAAATGATGTATTTGAACCTGTTGGAAGTAATTACTCCAATTATTTAATGCAAATTTATGATCACTTTGGTAGTTTATTATATGAAGGAATTGATAAAGGTTGGGATGGAAAAATAAATGGAAATGAATATGCAACCGATAATTATACTTATAAAATTACCATTACTTTGCTAAACGGCAAAAAGAAAATTGTGGATGGAAATGTGGTGTTAGAAAGATAATGTAAATTGTTGAATTGCATATTGCCTATTGCTTACTCAAACAATAAAACCTTGTGCTGATTTTCCATTGCAAAAGCAACAATTTGGTTCATAATAAAGAAGTTTTCTTTGTATTTTTTAATGTATAAAATAACTTCGTCAATATCGTTTTTATCAATTTCTTTAGGCACGTAACCCATTCCTACAAATTTTCCTTTTTGCACATAAATGGCAGAATATTCGTCTTTATTTCTACCAATATCAGTTATCAAATAACTTTCTTTGGTGCTTAATTGAACGATTAAATCATTTGCTTTAGCATTATAAACAAAAACAGTTTCTTGCTTTTTACAAGCACAATTTTGGTCAATGCAATGCGTTTGAATGCCACAAAATTGCGGACATAAATCAAAGGTTTCCGCCAGTTGTTTAATGTGATCCAACGCTTGAACTTTGCTGCTGTATTCCATAAGTGGCTTGGCTTGGCGGTGTTTGGTAATCAGCTCCACTCCTAGCCTAATGATTCCATTTCGGTCTTCGTAATCATATAAACCATACTTGGGTTCATAGCTTTTTTGTGCTTTATTTAATACCGGCCAATGTTGTTTTATTTCGTGCGATTCTAATAGCAAAGCCATTAATTCCGTAGCGGTTTCTTCAAACGAAATAGAGTGAATATCGCGCATAAAATCTTGCTTTTGTTTGTTAGCTGAATTGTTTGAAAAATGGCTGCTTACCCTACTTTTAATGGAAATGGCTTTGCCTATATAAATTATTTTTCCTTCTTGATTATGGAAATAATAAACGCCTGGTTTACTAGGTAATTTTTCAAATTGTTGTTTGGGTAAATTTGCTGGTAATGCTTGTTCTTTCGAACCTTTTTTAAGCATTTTTCCTATTTCACCATCTATGTCTTTGTTTAATAATATTTCAAATAATTTTACCGTAGCAGCTGCATCGCCTTTGGCCCTGTGCCTATCAAACATTTTGATGTTCAAATAACCACACAGATTTCCTAAACTATAACTTTGAAAACCTGGAATAATTTTTCGGCTTAACCGAACTGTACAAAGTTTGTTGGTGTTTAAATTATAGTTACATAAATCAAGAGAATGCTTGATAAAAGAGTAATCAAAATTTACATTATGTGCTATAAATATTTTGCCTTGCAATAAATTAAAAACCTTTTCGGCTATTTGGCTAAATGGAGGCGCATGCCTTACCATTTCATTGCTAATTCCTGTTAATGATTCAATGAACCTTGGAATTTCCACACCTGGATTTACCAATGATTCATACATATCAACAATTTTTTCTCCATCAAAAATAAAGATACAAATTTCCGTAATTCCATTCGTGGCGGCATGTCCGCCTGTGGTTTCAATATCTACAATTGCATACATAAAGGCTGTAATAATAAGGAAATAATTGGTGATTTTTGAATTGTGATTTATGAAATATTGTAAAAGCAATGTTCAATCTCATTAATATCAAAGTAGAGACGTTGCGTGCAACGTCTAAATTCTAAATTCAAATCCTATAAGTTATCGCATAGGAGTAAACTTGAGGATTTTAAAAATCAAAGTTCCAAAGGAACGACCATACGGTAGCCACCAGTGAAACTGGTGGTATTAGGATAAAAAGTATAACAAAAACCCAAAAATATTTGCAAAATACTTTTAGCATTTTGCAAATATTTTGGGGTTTTTGTGAAGGTGATTTCATTTGTTTTTTTACCGTAAGGTCGTTCCTCTGGAACTCAATGTTTAATAATGTTTCCTATCTTAAAACTATAAATTAAGTTGACGTACAAGCGATAGTTATCGCTACAAAATTCAAGATGTTTTACCAATTATAAAATGAAATAAACATTGTAAAGACGTTGCGTGCAACGTCTAAATTCAAAATTCAAATCCTAATAATTATCGGAACGAAATTTGAATTAGAATTCCATGAACTCAATGTTCGACCCCAACGGGGTCGCATGTTTATAAAACATATAAACTATAAACATACGACCCCGTTGGGGTCGAACAATAAAAAAACGAACGATTTTAATTTGGAGAACATCAAAATTGTAGAGATGTTACATTGCAACATCTAATAACAATAAAGACGTTGCGTGCAACTTCTCCACCAAAAACATAAAAATATTTCCTAAAATTCAATTTAATTTTGTTTAATTTGTTATAGATTATACATTTTCCTTTTGCAAAAACCAATTCACAAAAAAGCAATCCTTTTCATTGCATTATTCATGCAATGTGTTTTGTTATTTGCCCAAAAAGAAGCAAATATTTGGTATTTTGGAAATTATGCTGGTTTAAACTTTAACACTAACCCTCCAACAGCATTAACTAATTCCGTTATGAGCACTTTTGAAGGATGTACAAGTATTGCTGATAAAAGTGGAAACTTATTATTTTACAGTGATGGAATAACGGTTTGGAATAAAAACCACCAAATAATGACCAATGGAACTGGATTATTGGGCAATTCAAGCAGTACACAATCTGCATTGGTAATAAATTATCCTGGAATTGATTCCTTATATCTTTTATTTACTTCTGGAGCTTTCGGTTCTAGTAATGGAGTATGTTATTCTACTATTGATATGAAACAAGGCGGGAGTCTAGGTGCAGTAACAATTAAAAATACAAAGTTGGTAAATTTATCTGCTGAAAAAATAGCGGCCATTAACCATGCCAATCAAAGAGATATTTGGGTCGCAATTCCAGCTAAAGGAAGTGATTCAATTTATACTTATTTAGTTACACCTTCCGGTGTTAGTTTAAATGCTGTAAAAAATACAACTGGATTTCCAATATTAAACTACAATCCTGGACAAATGAAATTCTCAAATGATGCAAAAAATTTAGCATTTGTACTTCCCAATAATGGTAAAACCATAATATCAAACTTTAATAATTCAACTGGAACTATTTCAAATACACGAACTATTTCAGGTTACAATGCTCCTTATGGCCTAGAGTTTTCACCTAATTCGCAATACTTGTACATATCTGAGGAAATAGGAAAATTATTTCAATGTTTAATTCCTAATTTATCAACTGATAAAGCAATTAATTGTAAAATGATTGATAGTATTAATTACCCAAACCTTTTCGGTCAATTACAATTAGCTCCTGACAAACATATTTATAGTGTTACAAATGGAAAAGCTTATATTGGTGTGATAAATAGCCCTGATAATTATTATAACTCTTGTGATTATATAAGAAATGCAATTGATTTGCGTGGAAGCACAAACAAATTTGGGCTTCCCTCTTTTTATCAATCTTATTTTTCTCCAATAGGTTTCATTAATTCTATTTCTTCATGTTTAAGGGATTCTTCTATAGTTTCAATGAAAATTGACACCACTTCAATTGATTCAATCAATTGGTATATTGGAGATACTATCACCCCCATTATTTATGGTTCAAAAATTAAGCAGTTTAAATATCTAAGTGCTGATACTTCAACCAAAATAATTCTAGCTAAAGTTTATTCATCCTCCACACTTCAAAAATACTATGGAAGTTTAATTACAAAAACATATCCCACTTTTCAATTAATGGCTGATACTACAATTTGTTTTGGTGATTCTATAAAGTTAAAAGCTACATATTCTGGTGCAAAATATTTATGGCAAGACAGTACAACAGATTCAACTTATTTGGGAAAAAAAAGTGGATTATATTGGGTAAAAGTAGATAACAAAGGCTGTGTAAAATATGATTCTGTAAATATTAAAGTTCTCAATTTACCAATCGTAAACATTGGTAACGACACTATAATTTGCGGAGCAATCAACTATCAAATAAATTCAAATTATCCTTTTGCAAAAAGTTATTTATGGTCAGATAATTCAACAGATTCTGTCTTAAATATTAACAAAAATGGAGATTATTGGTTAATAGTAAATGACAGTGGTTGTGTGAATAAAGATACAGTTTCTATTGTTTTAAAAGCATTTCCAACCATAAATTTAGGTAATGACACAATAATTTGTCAGAATAAAAATTTGATGTTAAAAGCAAACTATTCAAATGCAAATTATCTTTGGTCAGATGGTTCGAAAGATTCAATTTTTGAAGTTAATAAAGCTGGTAAATATTGGCTTTCTATTAATGATAGTTCATGTGTAAATGCTGATACCATTGAAGTACATTATAAAAATTTACCAATTGTAAACCTAGGTAACGACACTACGCTTTGCAATAATGCTACCTTGCTTTTAACTGCTCCTTCAAATTATCAATCTTACTTGTGGAATGATTTATCGAAAGAAAATACCATATTGGTGAACAAAGAAGGAAAGTATTTGGTGATTGTGAATGATAGTGGTTGTGAAGCTCAAGATCAAATCAATATTTATTATTTAAATACACCAAATGTAAATCTTGGAAATGACACCACTATTTGTGATGCTTTTCCATTTTATTTAAAAGCAAATAGCCAAAAAGCAAATTATTTATGGAGTAATATTTTAACTGATTCTATCATACAAATAATCCAAAGTGGAAACTATTGGGTAAAAGTTTATAACGTATGCGGAACAGCCACAGATACAGCAAAAATTGAAATAATTGCGTGTAATTGTTACATGTATTTACCCAATGCTTTTTCGCCTAATGGCAATAATTTAAATGATGCTTTTTTACCCATTTCAAATTGCGAAATGACACATTATCAATTACAAATTTTTAACAGATGGGGCGTTCAACTATTTGAATCAACCAATCCTATAATTAGTTGGGATGGAAAGCTAAATGGAGTTTTGCAAACCAATGATGTTTATACTTATCAAGTGCAAGTTGATTTGGTAAACAGTAATAAATCAGCTGCTGTTAAACATGTTTCTTTAAAAGGAAATGTTACGTTATTGAATTAATGTATTTTTTGATTTTGTTTGAATGAAAGAATGAAAAAAATATAACTTAACGAATATTTTTTATACTCCAATTAAATTTTTTTATAATTTTATTATAATCTTTAATTTTATTATAATTGCATTTGTAAATTAAATGCACCTATGAAAAAACTCATTTACACTACAATTATACTATTTAGTCTTTTTGATTTATTAGCTCAAGATACAATAACGAACAATGAAAAATATTTTAAAAATGATGCTTCATATAATCGTAGTGGCCTTTATTACAATGGATTTAGGCTGAAACACAAAGAAATAATTTATACAAATAGTTATTTTCTATTGAATAATTTAGGCATAGGTTATAAAAACATAATTGAAATAAATACAGCCTTTACATTAATTCCAATAAGCGGTGAAAAAGGAATAGGAATGCTTCCAATAATACTATTTATTCCAAAAATAGGGTACGATTTTGGCGAATTACATCATATGAGTGCAAGTTTTATTTATACGCCAATAGTAACAGATAAACAGCTATTAAGGAACAAACAAATAGCATATACATTTGGAACAACAACCAAAAACATAGGGATTTTATACAGTAATGATGAACTAATAAATCAGAAATGCGCTTTTATATATTTACAAACATCCTTCAAATTAAGTAAAATGATAAAAGTTGGAATGGAACATATAATGTATACTAATTATGACGAAGTAAATTCGACAGAATTAGGCAAATCCTTCAATAAAAAACCTTCAAGTGAATATTTAATTCCAACCAATTTAATGCTAAGAATTAGTCCAAATAAAATACAGACATTTTGTATTGGATACTTTACTCAACTATATTATAGTAACAAACCAATTATATATTTATCAATAAATGTAAGACTGAATAAGTTAAAATAGATGATACTTATTCAGTCAAATTTACTTTGGTAATAATTGGTTTATCCCCAGGCGCAGGAGTTAATTCTGTCATGTAAATAATGTTCAAATGCTTAATTTTTAAGTCCTTATTTTGGTTTAAAATATAAGTATGTAAAGGTTCGCGAAGCCAAGCTCTGTCTTGCATAATTAAGTATTCAGCATACTTACGCCAACGGTCATTTTTAACTGTTTTTAAAATATTTTCTGGCTTTTCATAATGGGCTTTTTGATTGTTATTATTCAAATCAATGGTGTCATTATTTACAGTAATGGCTTCATAAATTAACCAACCATCTTCCTTAAAAACATTGGGAGCAAACATTCCCCAATTTTGATTTAAACCAGTTGCAAAAGCAAAACTTTTAAATCTTTTTGCCAATCCATATTTGAACTGTGGAATATAATTGGTGTTCCAAAACAACACATAAACCAATAAAAAACTCACAAAATAATTGGTGAATTTGTCAGTTTGTAAACTCCAATCTGTTTGATTTTCTTTTATTTTAAAATAATTGAAAAAGCTGCTTGGTAATAATGGAATCAGTGCAGTAAGATTAATTAAGTAAAATAATCCAACAAATAAAGTGAAGAAAATTCCTATTTGAAAAACCACAATAACTCCAATACCAATGATTCTAAAAACATTGTTTTTAAAAGGAATAAAAAACAAAATTGGAACTATAATTTCGAAATAATAAACAAAAGGAGTTAAAAACTGAAGCAATGCTGGAAACTGCAATAAATATTTGGCCAAGGGCCATTGAATACAATCTAAGTTAAAGGCATAATACAATGCTGTTCCTTCACTATGCCATTCAGGCGAGGTTTTCATGAGTGCTGAAACCCAATAAACCATCAATACTTGGAACATAAATACTAAGGCAGGAATGGTAAAACTATATTTAACTGGTTTAGTTTGAACCGCCCAAACTGCATTTAATGGCAAAAACAAACTGAACAAAAGCATTACTCGTATCAAGTCGTCTCCACCTTGTAATAAGTATGGATTGCGCATGTGTATGCTAATGTAAAACACCAATAAAATTATTTGAAACAACTTGGTTCTGTATCCAATTGCAAAGCAAAAAACTGCAATCATTTGCAAAGCAAAACAAATTCCCACAAACCAAGGAGCATCGTTTAATTGATAAATAGGAATGAAGTAATATTTAGAAAAATATTGACTAAAATATTCAAATGGTAAAAGACCTTGGTTGGTGTAGAAAGCTTTAAAATCGCTGAGGCGAATACTTAAATCAATTAACATAACAAGCCCAAAAATAATTCGAAACAAAGCAAAAGCTCTCAAGTCAAACTGATAAGTATTACTCAGTTTTTGTAGCAGATTTTGTATGTTAATTGTTTTTTTCAAAAGGGTAAATTATAAAAAACAAGAATAGTTGTTTTAAACAAATCTTTTAAATAAAAGCTATGATAAAATTTGGGGAATTTTGAAATTTATCGCATTTACTTGAGGTTAGAGAAAACACTATGAGTGTCAAATGATAAATAATAAAAAGAACAACTCCGAAGGAGTTGAATATGAATAGCCACCAGTGAAACTGGTGGTATTCAAAAAAAAACGAAAATCCCCAAATATTTACAAGAAGCCTTCGCTTTTTGCAAATATTTGGGGATTTTCGTGGAGGATGTTACCCAATTTTTCAACGGGTTAAAACCCGTTGCTAAATATATTTCGTTCCTATGGAACTATAAAACTAAAAATTTTAATTAAGTTGTCGCATGTGGTTAAAAATCAAACAATTGGCAAATTACATTACAAAAACTTTAACACATAAACACCCAAAAACTTTAAAACTTCTATATATCCAACAATTGTTCAGTTAAATATTTCCAAGTAAATTTTTGTTTTTCAACTTCCATATTGGCAGTAAATTCCTGTTCACGGTTTGCTAAATAAAAATCATTGATTGCCGCAGCAATTTCAGTAGTATTTTTATCAACTACATATCCAACTACTTCATGAGGCACAAGCTCCGCAAGCCCACCAACATTGGTAACGAGCATTGGTTTGCTGTAGTAATAAGCTATTTGTGTAACACCACTTTGCGTAGCTGTTAAATAAGTTTGAACTATTAAATCGGCAGCCGAAAAGTAAACGCCTACTTCATTATTTGGAATAAAATCAGTTCTGAGAATTACACTGTTTTCTAATCCTAAATTTTTTATTTGTTGTAAATAAGGTTCACTGTTTTCGTAAAATTCACCTGCTACAATTAGCTTTAAATTTGGATGCGAATGTTTTAACAAAATAAAACTATCCAACAGTAAACTTAAACCTTTGTATTTTCTTATAAATCCAAAAAACAATAAATAATCATCGGATTCATTCAAACCCAATTTTCTTTTAGCTTCCTGCTTATCCAATAATGGCCCAAACATATCGTACATGGGATGCGGCACATATTTTTTGGGTTTGCCAGTGGCAAATAAATCAACATGCGCATATACTTCTCTACTCATGGCCAAAAAACCATCGCAAGCATCTATAAAATATTGGGTAAATGCGGTATCAAAAAACTGTTGTTCGTGAGGAATAATGTTATCGGCAATGGTAATGATTTTTGTCTTCCCATTTGCTTTCAATAAACGTGCAATGGTACCAAATGCAGGCGCCATAAAGCTCATCCAATACCTAAAAATCACTACATCGTATTCCTTATTTTTTAATTTATTTCCAACCAAAAACCAGTTCAGTGGATTGATAGAATTAATGATGGAATGAATAGTAATATCAGTTGGTTTCGGGTCATCACTCATTTGCGTTTTTCCGGGAAACAATATTTTAGGATATTGTAATGAAAAACTAGCAATTTCACAATCATGACCTTGTGCATTAAACTCTTTGCAAAGGCGTTCGTTATAAGTAGCCAAACCACCACGCAAAGGCCAAGCCGGACCAATAATTAGGATCTTTTTTTTAGTCATTATAACCTATGTATTTGGTTATTCCATAATGGTTTCTTTCGTTTGAATTTCGGCTAATTAATTCGCCAATAAATCCAGCTAAAAACAATTGCATACCAATAATGA